>Ga0208902_1000115_pt1 | contig 48746 bp, 39 predicted proteins | sample AntAceMetag02UKH_FD_184767 | JGI IMG/M metagenome (GOLD analysis project Ga0208902, IMG submission 184767) | Saline lake microbial communities from Ace Lake, Antarctica - Antarctic Ace Lake Metagenome 02UKH (SPAdes) (version 2) | ecosystem: Environmental > Aquatic > Non-marine Saline and...
AAGAAAAAAACATTTACCAGGGAGATATTGTATTAGATTTTGATTGTTTCAGAAATTAATTTTTGCAAGATGGATAGATATTGTTCGTTGGGCGATTGTGAGGTGTCTCCGCGAAGCGGTTCAGTTCTAAAAGTAATATATGCTTTTTCCAGCACTGTGATAATTAAAGGTCTTATCGCTTATGTTGACTTTTGAAGACATTTAAATTGTTAAGGATACCAAAATTACAGTTAACTTGTACAGCCTGCCTGATTTTTTAATTTTTTTACAAACCCCCCAACCTTTTATAGGTAAATCACCCTCAGATTATCTAGGTGTATCACCCTATATACTTTTAATATAATATTTGATATAAATTTAAAGAATTAATTAATGTGAACTAATTACTTAGTTCTTCGAACAAAGTTTCATATATGTAAGTCGGGCCTAATAAAAGGACTGTACTATGACTGGGACACCAAAGACACGAATAACTACAATTAGTGAGCTTGCAGATATCTTTCCAGGCTATTCTCCCCGGCCAGAAGAACGAAAACATCAGGGCAAATATTTATTGGTCGGTGGGCGCAATATAAATGACGGCTATTTAAAGAAAACGGACAAGGATTCATACATTGACGACATGCAAAAGAACAGCTTTCGTCGAGCCATTGCTAAACCAGGCGATATCATTGTTTCAACACTGTTTGACAGGCGAAAGATTTACATTTATCATGATACAGACCCTATGGCTGTAGTTAACAACAGTTGCGCTATCATCAGAACACCTAAAAATAACGACTACATCGTATCTTACCTCCGAACACTTAAGGGCCAGGAACAGTTTTTGCAAGACGCGTCAGAAGCCACAAGCGAAGCATTTATATGAAGCTGTGGAGAAGGGTTTACTCCCCATGGAAAAGACCCTCCAGGACAGAATCCACAAAAACCGGACTAAGCGGCAGTCCATTATGGCCGAAATGGCAACCCTCAAACAAAGGAATGCAGCCCCACAGGCAAAACTAACCCCTAAAAATATCAAGGTATTTTGCTCTGCACTGCATGATAAGCTGTTAGATGGAAATTCGAAGTTCGGGAAGGAATACCTTAAGCTTCTGATTAGTGAAATAAGGTTAAATGGGAAAGAGGTATATGTAAAAGGTTATAATTCGGGGGTATTGAAGGTTTTACAACAAAAAAAACTGGGCACCCGTACTAAAGTGCCCAGCTCCGTTATAAATTGGCTCCCCAGCGCGGACTCGAACCACGGACAAGCTGGTTAACAGCCAGCTGCTCTACCGACTGAGCTACTGGGGAACAAACTATGCTTTTGTTCCGAATTCTAAAATATAGGTAAGTTTTGATTCTTTGTCAATCCTTTTTTGTTTTTCATGAAAGATAAGATTTTAGGTTTATACATTTAATGATTTGTCTATATAATTTGCTTGAATGAGATGTACCTATTGTTGCATTGCAACATTTAATCTAAAAATATTACATATTAACTTAATTAATGAAGCATGAGTATCAAATGAAAGAGATATGTGTATTGATTGTTGATGATGATAAGGAGGTCTTAAATACTCTTTCAGAGATCCTTACAAAGTTGAGACTTACTCCTGTAACGGATTTTGATGGTGCTGAGGCTCTGAAAAGTATAAATACCCGCAAGGTAGGGCTTATTATTATTACAGACCTTATGATGCCCAAGATGGATGGATTTAAGTTTATTCAGAAAGCCCGTCAGCTTAATGCAAATATTCCTATCGCTGTAATCTCCGGTTTTACTGAAGGCCGGAATGTTGTTGAGGCCCTTAGCCGAGGAGCCTATAATTTCATTACGAAACATTTTACAGTGAGGGAAATAGAAAATGTTGTTAAAAGAGGACTCCGGCTCAGAGAGTTTTCCCTTGGAACACACAGACTGACCGAAGGAATAAAAAATATTACTGCGATAGAGCTTCCCAGCTTTACCCATCTTTTACCTTCTGCGGCCCTTTATATTGTAAGAAAATGCCAGTGGAGAGGGCTGGAAAATGAAAATATCCTGGCAAACATCTCGATATGTATAGATGAGCTGTTGAATAATGCCATGATTCACGACAATGATATGGATGAATCAAAGAAAATAAAGATCAGGCTTGTATTTGATCAGGAGAAGTTCAGCTTAAGTGTCGAGGATGAAGGAAAGGGATTTGAGTATAAAACAGTACTTTCCGAATTTGCTGAGAGAGATCATGGTCTTCCTATAAAAAGGGGGCTGTTTATTGCAAATTATCTTAAGGATGAGGTCTCGTTTAATGAAAAAGGGAATATCATTACCGTGGTTAAACAGCTTAAATCCGACGAAAAAGGGTTCTTCATTAATTATTGAATGTTAAGTTTGATGTCCTTACCAAAGCCAGCCATACTGTCTTTTTTGTCCTTAAACCTGAAATCAGCAGCTGCCTACGGCGAATAGCCGTAAGTCATTGCGTCCTCTATCCCTGCCTGCAAGCCTCGGCAGGCCTAACGGGTATGCCTGCGTTTGCAGACAAGACTTGAGAACACAAGCACTTCGGCTTTTCATCCATATTCAACCGCTGTTTTCAGATATAATATTATTCTTGCTCCTTTAATGGCCTTTTGTTATTCTTTCCAGATGGGTTATTTAAATAATGACATTACAGGAGGGTAACGTTATGAAAATCGGGATTATCGGCGGTACAGGCGTAGGCAACCCTGATATATTAAGCGACATTAGCAAAGTAAAGGTTCAGACCCCCTATGGTTCTCCGTCTGCAGTGGTTACTCTGGGCAAAATAGACGGAATTGATGTTGCAACCATACCCAGACATGGTGAGGGACACAGCATTCAGCCTTCTATGGTTAATTTTCGTGCTAATGTATGGGCAATGAAAGAACTCGGCGTAACCCATATATTTGCCATAACGGCAGTGGGGTCGCTTCGTGAGGAGATCGAACCCGGTCATCTGGTTTTCCCTGATCAGTTTATTGACAGAACAACAAAGAGAAAAGCGACTTTTTATGAAGGTCAGGATGTCTGCCATATTCCAATGGCTGATCCTTTTTGCGGAAAGATGAGAAAGATACTGGCGGAAACAGCTGACAGGCTTGGGCTTGTGTATCATGGCCAGGGTACGGTTATCACAGTTGAAGGTCCGCGGTTTTCAACCCGGGCAGAAAGCAGGATGTTCAGACTGTGGGGTGCGGATATTATTAATATGAGTACGGTGCCGGAAGTTGTTCTGGCAAGAGAAGCGGGTATCTGTTATGCCTCCATTGCGATGAGCTCTGATTATGACTGCTGGCGTGAAACAGAGGAGAGTGTGTCATGGGAGATGATTAAAAAGACGATGGAGGAAAATGCTGCAAAGGTCCAAAATCTTCTTACCGCGGCTGTAAAAGAAATAGATTGTGTGGATTGCAGCTGCAAAGAGGCAATTAAAAGCGCAATCCTTTAATATTAATGCGGATAAAAAAGCAAGGGGGAAAAGTGGATTTAAAAGAAAAGATAAGGGATATACCGGATTTTCCAAAAGAGGGGATTCTTTTTCGTGATATTACAACTCTTTTAAAAGACAGAGAAAGCTTCAGCTTTGTCGTGGAGGAGCTTTTTAACCGGTATCATGATAAGGATATTGATGTTATTGCGGGGATCGAATCAAGAGGGTTTATCTTCGGTTCAGCACTTGCTTACAGAATCAACAAGGGTTTTGTTCCGATTAGAAAACCCGGAAAGCTTCCGTCAAAGACAGTATCTGCGGAATATTCACTTGAGTACGGAACCGACAGAATAGAAATGCATGTTGATGCTGTAAAAGAAGGTGACAGGGTTCTTATAATAGATGATCTTCTGGCTACAGGCGGCACCATGGAAGCGGCGTGCAAGCTTGTAAGCGGTGTCGGCGCAAAGGTTGTTGAATGTTCCTTTCTTATTGAGCTCGGATTTCTCAACGGCAGAGATAAGCTTAAAGAATATGATATCTATTCCATGATCACTTATTAATTTATAAAAAACAGGAGTTTATATTGAGTGAAATAGATAAGGAAAGATTAGAATCTCTCCTCGGCATGTTTTCTAAAAACAGGATCATGGTTGTCGGTGACATTATGCTTGATGAATATCTGGAAGGTACTGTTGACCGGATATCACCCGAGGCGCCTATTCCTGTAGTTAATCTGATAAATAATAAAGATCGGGATGTAAGGCTGGGCGGTGCGGCAAATGTCTTCAGTAATCTGGTGTCTCTTGGAGGAAAAGAGATTTCCCTGTGCGGTGTTATCGGTGATGATACGGACGGGAAACTGGCCCGTGAAAAGATCCGGTCAATGGGGGCTGATGCGGAAGGTCTTATCCTTGACAAAGACAGGCCCACCATTGTGAAAACAAGGATCATTGCTCACAATCAGCAGGTGATAAGGCTTGACAGAGAAGACAGTATGCCGATTTCCAAAAGCAGCCGACAGGCTGTGGCCGGTTATATTAAAGGAAAGCTGGATAACCTTGATGCTGTCATATTCTCTGACTATGAAAAGGGTGTGATAACAAAGGACCTTCTTGAAGAGATCCTTCCTATGGCTGCGGAAAAAGGTGTGTCTGTTGCGGTTGATCCCAAATTTACAAATTTTCGTTATTTCAAGGGAGTTACTATAATCGTTCCCAACAGAAAAGAGGCCAGCGGTTTTGTGCGCCACGAGATAACGGATGACAGTTCTGCGCTTAAGGCTGCACAAAACATTATGGGTAACCTGAAAAGTGAGTGTGTTCTGGTTAAACTGGGTGAGCGGGGGATGCTGCTTTTAGAGAAAGACGGCCATCCTGTCTTTATTGAAACTGCGGCAGAGCAGGTCTATGATGTTACCGGAGCAGGGGACACGGTTATCAGTACCCTGGTCTCGGCAAAGACAGCCGGTGCGACCTGGGAAGAGGCTGCCCGGATCGCCAATTTTGCCGCGGGTATTGTTATCCATTATATCGGTACTTCGGTGATAAAAATCGATCAGCTGAAAAGTGCAATACTTGAAAACAAGTTTCCAACGACGTGAGTAAACCAAAGTCTCCACAGCCGGTCAAGCTTGTCATCAGTGTCATAACGGGAGACAAAGGTCTTTTCGATACGACATGTGAAAAGCTTGTGGAAAGATTTGGTGAGATTGATTATACAAGTGAGACACTTCCTTTTGATTTTACGGATTATTATGAAAAAGAGCTCGGCAAAGACCTTTTTCGTCATATTCTAAGTTTTAAAGATCTTATAAGTCCCGACAGGCTTTCTCAAATAAAGCGATACACGAATGATCTTGAAGATCAGTTTCTGAAAGAGCGGGGGAATAGAAGAGTTAATATTGATCCCGGATATATTGCTCTTTGCCATTTTGTGCTTGCTTCATGTAAAGGTTTTGCCCACCGTCCTTATCTCGTTGACGGTGTCTATGCTGACCTGACGCTGGTGTTCAGGAAAAAGACTTTTCAGGCTCTGGAATGGACTTTTCCTGATTATGCCTCAAAAAAACTGATAGATATTTTAAACGGGTTAAGGTCAGATTATTATAAACTGCTAAAAGAAATGGGGGAAACTGAAAAATGTTAAAAAGCATGACAGGTTACGGGCGCGGAGAAGCTGTTATCGGAAGTCAAAATGCCACCGTTGAGATAAGGTCTGTTAATCACAGGTATCTTGATGTTCAGCTCAGGGTTCCAAGATGCCTTTTACCTCTTGAAAGCAGTATGAAAAAGCTGATCTCTTGCTTTGTGTCCAGGGGGAAACTGGAGATTGCTGTTCAGCTGGGGGCTGCGGAGGATTGTGAAAGCAGTTTAAGTGTGAATACGGATATGGCAGAGCATGTTTATGGTCTTTTAAAAAACGTGAAAGAGGCTTCTGCCGTTCCCGGGGATATAGACCTACCGATGCTTCTTGAATTCAAGGATATTATATTTGAAGCAAAAAAAGAGGAGCTTAATGAATCGGTTTACTGGAACGGACTTGAACCTTCATTAACGCAGGCGCTTTCGGCTATGGGGCAGATGCAGTCTGCAGAAGGAGCGGAAATAGAAAAGGACATGCGAAACAGGATGAGTTTTGTTGCGTCTGTTATAAAGGAGATCGAAGTCCTTGCCCCCGAGGTTCTTGAGACAAAAAAAACAGGTCTTAAAGAGAGAGTAAAGGAATTGTGTGAAGGCGTTGCCGTTGATGAAGCGAGAATGGTGCAGGAAATAGCGATTCTATCTGATAAAAGTGATATAACGGAAGAGATCGTACGTGCAAAAAGTCACCTGAAACAGTTTAACAAATGGCTTGAAACAGATGAGCCGGTTGGAAAAAAGCTGGATTTTTTAATCCAGGAAATAAACCGGGAAGTAAATACGATCGGTTCAAAATCATCTGATTCAGAAATTGCCTTAAAGGTGGTAAATATAAAAAATGAGCAGGAAAAAATTCGCGAGCAGGTACAGAATATAATGTAACGCGTTTTACCCGGAGTCAAGTCAGGAGAATGTTATGAGCTTACAGCTGTTAAATATCGGTTTTGGAAACTCGGTAGTGCTTTCAAGGGTGGTAACCATTCTTACTCCCGGTTCTGCTCCCATGAAGCGTCTGAAAGACGATGCAAAAGCAGCCGGAAGGCTGGTGGATGCAACTCAGGGACGTAAGACCCGGGCGATTATCGTAACCGACAGCAATCATGTGATTCTTTCAGGGGTTCAGGCTGAGACGATTGCCCTGCGGGTTAACGTCGAGGAGCAGGTCAAGTGACAGGACAGAATAAAAAAGCAGAAAAAGAACGCAATAAAAGACTGCTGATCGTTGTTTCCGCTCCGTCAGGAACGGGTAAGACAACGCTCTGCAACGAGGTGATCAAACAGCTGCCGAATCTATCTTTTTCTGTTTCCCACACGACCCGAGAACCGAGACCGGGAGAGAAACATGGTGAAAACTACTATTTTGTTCCGGAGGAAACATTTAAACAGAAGGTTAAAAAAGGTAAAATAGCAGAGTGGACAGAGATCTACGGCAATTTTTATGGTACTGCAAAAGAGACGATAGAAAGAGAGTTTGACCGGGGAATCGATCTTATCTTTGATATTGACGAGAGAGGTGGCCGCCAGTTGTCAGAAGCTTTTTCTGATGTTGTAACTGTTCTTATTCTGCCGCCTTCAATGGAAATATTAAAAAAGCGTCTAGTCGATCGAGGTACAAATAAGAAAGAGGATATTGACCGCAGATTGAAACAGGCGGAAGAAGAGATAAAAGGTATGTCATGGTACAGCTATGTCATCGTTAATGATGAAGTTGAAAAAGCTGTTTTGCAGCTTAAGGGTATAATCACTGCAGAGAGATGCAGACATGATCACAGCCTGGTAGAAAGGCTCTTGGATAATGGCAGCTGAAACTGGAAGCAGGATAATAACAGCACTTGATGTGGATGAGCTTGGAAAAGCGAAAAGTCTGGTAAAGCTTTTAAAAAATGATGTTGCCGCATTTAAAATAGGAAAACAGCTTTTCACAAGATGCGGGCCGGACGCTGTTAGAATGGTGCATGATGAAGGCGGAAGGGTTTTCCTTGATCTTAAATTTCATGATATACCCACAACTGTGGCAAAGGCCTCTGTTGAGGTCTTGCGGCTCGGTGTTTTTATGTTTAATATGCATGCTTCCGGCGGTCTGGATATGATGGAAAAGTCTGTTGCGGCAGTTAAAGAAAGAGCCGCCGAAATGGAAGAAAAAAAACCGATCATCCTTGCAGTAACTGTTCTTACCAGTCAGGGGCCTGAAGATTTAAAACGGCTGGGCATCAATATGGGCATGGAAAAAATGGTGGTAAATCTTGCATCTCTTGCAAAAGAGGCCGGGGTTGACGGTGTGGTCGCATCTCCTAAAGAGATAATCGCGATTCGGGAGACTTGCGGAAAGGATTTTGTTATTGTCACGCCCGGGATAAGACCGGCAGCTTCTTCAAAAGACGATCAGAAGAGAATCATGACACCGCTTGAAGCGGTAAATGCAGGTGCAGACTATATTGTTGTGGGCCGGCCGATCACACAGGCCGAAGATCCTCTTGCAGCAGTACAAAGTATCAATAGCGAGCTTCATTAATTATAAGATTAAACCACTGCTTTTTAGGATTTAGCGTTTCGGGCTTTTGCTTTATTGTTTTATAAACATAGTTGCCTTACTTTCTTTGCTCGCTCCAAAGAAAGTAACAAAGAAAAGGCGCCCTTTGACCGATCCCGTAAAACGGGATTCCCTTGTTATAAGTTTTTTTGCGGTCGGCGTCACAAACTCATCCCTGTTTATCGGGACTCAGACATGTGTCGCCTTAGATTCACAAAAAAAATTATAACTGCGGCTCGGTCAAGATGGGTTCCCAATTTTTCTACGATCCCCTTTGGGGACCAATCAAGGACCATAGCTTTTAGCCGTGGATAATTATTAACCTGCCGGAATATTTCTCATGACAATCAGACTTTACGGTATTCACCCGGTTCTGGAGGCGCTTAAAAAGCGGCCCCGTGCTTTTGTAAATATTATCCTTTCAAGGAAAGAAGGAAAAGTTCTTGATCCTATTCTTGCACTTGCTTCAAAAGCAAAGATAAGTGTTTGCCATGATGTGTCTGAAAAGATCGCAAAACTTTCGGGTTCAGACAGCCATCAGGGTGTTGTTGCAGAGGTCGAGCCGTATCTTTTTGTGGAGCTGAATACGCTTGTCGCAAAGGTAAGGCGGGAAGATAAAAAAATCTTTTTTCTGGTGCTTGATTCTATCCAGGACCCCCATAATTTTGGCTCGCTTATTAGAAGCGCGCTGTGCAGCGGGGTGCAGGCCATAATTTTTCCAAAAGACAGGTCTGCCCAGCTTACAGGCACAGTTGCAAAATCTTCTGCCGGCGCGATTGAACATATGCAGTTCTGCAGAGTGGTGAATATCGCTTCAGCGCTTGATGCCTTAAAAAAAGAGGGTGTCTGGATAGCGGGTGCGGTTGCAGACAGTAAAAACACCCTGTATGACATTGATTTTGATATGGATACGGCGCTTGTGCTTGGGAATGAAGAAAAGGGCGTACGTCCGCTGGTGAGGAAAAAATGTGATTTTTCTGTTTCCATACCTATGGCGGGAGAGTTTGATTCTCTGAATGCTTCGGTTGCCGGTGCGGTGCTCATGTTTGAAGTTATGCGGCAGCGGAAAAAAACAGCTAATAGCGAATAGCAAAGAGTATGGCGCAGAGCGGTAAAAACAGCAGGAAGTATGTCGTCTGTCATGGGAAACCCAGAAACAGAACTACGGGTAATCATTAATCGCTAATGGTGAAAAGCTAAAAAGCATTACATTATCAAATTGTGTACTTGTTGAATCGGTAAAACCCTAATCAAATGTTATCCCGGAATTTACAAGTCGTTATCCATCGTTTTTATAAAAGAGCCTAACTAAGTTGAATAAAGCAATAAGAATCAGAATTTTTTCGGTACTTTCCCTTACCATTTTTTCTGCGATGCTGGGCTTGGGGATCATCCTTCCGATCCTGCCGCTTTATGCAAAGACTCTTGGTGCAAACGGTTTATGGCTCGGGACTATTTTTGCCGGTTTTTCGATTTCAAGATCTGTTTTGATGCCCTTTATAGGGCGGTACTCTGATAAAAGCGGAATAAGAAAAGCGTTTATTGCAACAGGCCTTTTTTTCTATTCCTGTTCTTCTCTGGGGTATATTTATTCAACAGATGCTTTTTCCCTTTTACTCGTAAGGATTGTTCAGGGCGCATGTTCTGCCATGATCGTGCCCATTGCCATGGCCTATATCGGTGACATCACCCCAAAGGACAGGGAAGGGTCGTACATGGGGATGTTTACGATATCACTTTTTCTCGGATTTGGTATCGGGCCTCTTTTTGGCGGTCTTATTATGGATCTCATCAGCTTGAATGCTGCTTTTGCTGCAATGGGGATTCTTTGTTTAATTGCTTTTTTTCTGGTTGTGTTTTTACTGCCATCTTCAAACTCTAAACATCTTCCGGAGGCGGTCTCTCCTTCATCTTACAGAAAGATCCTTTCGTCACCGCTTATAAAGGGTGTTATCTGCTACCGGTTTGTAAGTGCCTTTGTCAGGGCGGCTATCTTAAGCTTTCTGCCTTTATATGCAAGTTACAATATAAATATGACAGCTTCTCAGATAGGTATTGTTGTCTCTACCAGTGTTCTTCTGACGTCTTTTCTACAGTACCCCTGCGGTAAGCTTGCTGACCGAATGAACAGGAGAAACCTTATCCTTTTGGGCAGCATACCGTATTCTTTTGCGATAATAATGTTTCCTTTTGCAACCACTTTTTTACAGGTACTGTGTATTAACCTTACGCTTGGGGTTCTCGGTGCAATGTCCATGCCCGCTGCAACAGCGATTATAGTCGGGGAAGGGAAGAAGTACGGTATGGGTTCCACCATGGCGGTTTTTAATGTGTCCATGAGTCTCGGGCTTGGCTGCGGTCCCCTTGTTTCAGGAATTATCCATGATTTTATCGGCCTCAGGGAAGTTTTTTACTTTGCCGCTTTTGTCGGGGTGGCGGGGTCGATCCTTGCCGGATATTTATTAAGCGCTCCCCTTCCTGATGTAGCTTCGGAAGAAGTAAAGGTCATTGAAGAGATCTAATTCATCTACACAATCTGATCTCAAAGTTGACCGTTTAATTACTTAATGCATTGATCCAGATATTTTTGGGCTTCATAAAAATTCTTCTGTGCACTTGCTTGAAAATCAGCACAGGCTTTTTCTTCTTGACCCAGTTCTAAAAAACACAAACCTCTTAAATATTCTGCCTCGCCATTGCCGAATTTAGAGTTATTTATAATTGCGGATGAATGCTTTATGGAGGCGCGGTAGTCTTTCTCATGAAATGTAATAACTGCGATTTTTTCAAGAGTTGTATAATCATCATGCTTCAGCCGAAGGGCTTTTAAACAGTTAAATTTTGTTTGTTGAAGACTATCCTTTCTAATGTTCATTATCATTAATCTATATTTGGCCGGATACAGTTCCAGGTTAGATAAAAGATAAGCATCAAGAGCATTAAGTTTTTCCTGAACATCTACAATAGACATAATATAAAAAAGCTTTTTTTCCAGTAGTTTTTTACTCGCCTGATTCCACCAAAGTCCTGCATCAAGTGTTTTACATGCTTTGTTAAAATCACGAGTTTGCAGATTGATCAGTTCTGCATAATTGATCCAGGCTAACGGATATTGACCGTTTCTGCCGATGTAGTCTTTAACGGTTGATATTGCTGTTTCCGTATCACCTTTTTTTAAAGCTATTTTAATTGCATGATTGATAAAAGGATAAAACTTTGGCCCTTTTTTGCTTCCAGTTAAGGCATAATGCATAGCATTATCAAGCTGTCCCATTTCCCTGTAAATATTAATTTTAATAAGGTCTTCCATTAAAAAGCAGGGGCTGGGATTGTTACCCTGATTAAGAACATCCAGTGCTTCCTGAAATCGTTTTTCTTTTATATAATAAATTGATTTTATGGACCTTATGGACTGTCCGTTAAAATCAATGGTAGGGAAAGCGGGGAAATGTTTTACAACAGCATCTGCGTTTTGTGTCAAATTTTCTTTGTCTTTATAGTAGTTGTACTGAAAAGCAGAGGATCTGAGTGCGGTAAAATTTATATAACTGATTCCTAAGAGTACTATAATAAAAAGGGTCCACACGGCAGGCGGTATTCTAAAATTACTTTTATCAACCCTTTTTTCATTAAAGCTGTTATATGCAATAAAGTTGATAGCCAAAAGCAAACCGAAATATACCTGCATATTTGACCGTTCCAAAGGAAAGTTGAAGAATGCATCAACCGTATATACTGCAGCTGTCAATAAGGATAAAAAAGATAGTTCTCTGGCGTGCGGATTGTTTTTTCTTTTTGCAGTGCGTATACAGTTTATCAATATAAAAATGAAGATAGACAGATAGCATAAACCTCCGAAAATTCCGGTTTCAATGGCAACCTCAAAAAAATCATTGTGAAGTCGTCTGGGATATACTAAAGAATCGATTAAATGGGGACCCCAGTTTTTCAAAAAATCAATCTTGAAGTTTCCTTCACCGACGCCAAGAATAAAATTGTCTTTAAATAAATTTAACCCTTCCTGCCACTGTAATATCCTGCCTGAGCTGTCATTCATGTTGATCGTTTTAATTCTTTCTAAAACTGTGCCGTACCTGGAACCTTGAGAGTACTTATTCAGGATTTGTTCGGTAAATAAAAATGTCAGTATAATAGCAACGGAAACAATCACCGTATTACTTAAAAGAGAAGTTTTCTTTTTCAACCTGAAAAAAGAAATACTTCGGGTAGTTATATAAATAATCAGAATTAACCCAAAACCAACATATACAGATCTTGCGTTCAGTATGAAAATAAGACAGGTCGCCGGGATCAGGGTTAAAGCTGCAATGATCTTCCAAACAATTTTTTTGGAGTTGTGCAGGATGAAAAGGGCAAAGGGGACTTTAATCAAAAGGGTAACAGCCATTATGTTTTTATTGGCAAAACCGGCAGCTATTGAACTTAAAAGTGTTTTCAGCTCAAATCCTCCGGCTTTATCGAAAAATTCAAATAAGCCTTCAATCGACTGGTATAAAAGAATAAGTGCAATAAACTTTGCCAGTATATGGAACCTGTCTTTAAGTTGATATATAAAGGCAGACAGGAAAAAAAACATAAAAAAAGTAAGAACAATCCTTCCCAGGTCGATTAAGCCTTCCGGAAGGTTTGTTGCCTTTATAAGAGATGCTGTGGAGATAATGATGAACAGGGAAAAAAGCCGTACAACGTTATTTTTTGTCAGCAATGAAAAAACAGGCTGGAATTGATCACGGTAAAAGAATGTAAAGCAAAAGCATATAAGGGTCAGGATGGACAAATAAAACCACTGGGGATAGAGGATGTCCGCATACTTTCCAAAGTGAGGAATAAAGTCCGTACACAGATATCCGGCAGAAAAAAAAAGGCTTAAGATCTGAAGAGATGTCCACCTCTTTTCTTTAGATACCTGTTTTTTTATTATTGGTTTTTTGCCCATTTTTCTGTTTACCGGCTAGTCTTTAGAAAAGTATTTTATTTAGGTGTGATATCTATAAATTTAAGACAAGGGATAAAAAATCTTGGGGGGGATACTCAGGAATTTAATGAAAACCTGCAGCGCCGGAACAATTCTTCCCCCTCAGGGTAATCAGTTTTTGGTTCCGGCAAGGCCGGCTGTATTTTTAAACGAATTACGTTTTTGAAATTCCTTATTGATTCTTATTTCTATCTTTAGGTAGATCGAATAATTTTCTGTACGGCTTTTGGAGTTTGACAACAATACCATAATCTGAGGTTTCAGGTCAACCGGCAGGACCCATCAGTTTTTCAGGGAGGGCAGATCGAATGAAGTTTAGCACAAGGTGCAATGGGGTAATTAAGCCTTCCGGTTCTTCTTGTAATAGTTTATCAGACCGTTTGTCGAGGGGTCATGAGACGTGACCTCTTCTGTGTCTTTAAGTTCCGGTATGATCCTGTTAGCCAGCTGTTTCCCCAGCTCCACTCCCCACTGATCAAATGAGCAGATATTCCAGATAATACCCTGTACAAAGACCTTGTGTTCATACATGGCGATCAAGGCTCCAAGGGTTTTTGGGTCAAGCTGTTTAAACATGATCGAATTGCTGGGGCGGTTTCCCTCAAAGACCTTGTGAGGGGCAATTTTCTTTATCTGTCCTTCGTCAAATCCCGATTCTTTGAGTTCTTCTATTACCTGTTCTTCTGTTTTTCCGTTCATCAGTGCTTCGGTCTGGGCAAAGAAGTTTGCCAGAAGCAGGGTGTGGTGCTCACCTATTTTGTTGTGGGTGTTTACGGGCGCAAGAAAGTCAGCAGGCACTTTTTTTGTGCCCTGGTGTATCAGCTGGTAAAATGCGTGCTGGCCGTCTGTGCCCGGTTCGCCCCAGATAATGGGGCCGGTGGACGTGTCAATTTTTGTCCCGTCTTTTTGAAGGTGTTTTCCGTTTGACTCCATGTCAAGCTGCTGGACATAAGCGGCAAGTCTTCTTAAGTACTGGTCATAGGGAAGAAGGGCATGGGTCTCAAAGCCGAAAAAGTTGTTATAAAGAATACCGATAAGAGCAAGTACAACCGGTATATTATTTTCAAAGTCAGCTGTTTTGAAATGATTGTCCATCTCATGGGCACCGGAAAGGAATTTTTCAAAATTGTCCATGCCGACGGCAAGAACAATGGAGAGCCCAATGGCTGACCACATGGAATACCGTCCGCCGACCCAGTCCCAGAACTCAAACATGTTTTCAGGATCAATGCCGAATTTTTCAACAGCCGTCCTGTTGGTTGATACCGCCACAAAATGTTTTGCGATGAATGCTTCATCCTTTGCTGTTTTTAAAAACCAGCCGCGGGCGGTTTTTGCGTTGGTCATTGTCTCCAGGGTGGTAAATGTCTTTGATGCTATTATAAAAAGTGTCGTTTCGGGATTTAATTTTTTAACCGTTTCTGCGATATGTGTGCCGTCAACGTTTGACACAAAATGGAGTTTTAATTTCGGGTCGGTATAAGGGGTAAGTGCTTCAACAGCCATAGCCGGTCCGAGATTTGATCCGCCTATTCCGATATTTACGATATCGGTTATTTTTTTTTCGCTGTAACCTTTCCAGGTGCCGTTTCGTACGCTGTCTGAAAAATTTCTTATCCGGTTCAGTACCCTGTTTATGTCAGGCATTATATCTTTGCCTTCAACAGTTATGGGAGAATTCGATCTGTTCCTGAGCGCAATGTGGAGTACGGAGCGGTTTTCAGTGATATTTATTTTTTCACCGGAAAACATTTTTTTGATCCAGTTTTTCAAGTCATGTTCTTCAGCAAGTTTTAACAGGAGGGAAAAGGTTTCTTTTGTTAAGATGTTTTTTGAAAAATCAAGAAATATGCCTGCTGCGTTAATTGAAAACAGCTCAAAACGGCCTTTTTCCTCTTCAAAAAGAGCGGAAATCTTTTTTGTTTTGAGCGTTTGGGAATGCTCTGTCAGTGTCTTCCATGCAGAAGAGTTTGAGAAACCCATTTTTTTATCCTTTCTGTTTTAAAAGATAAACATGGCAGTAAAGTTTTTATTAAAAAACAATTTAATTATAACAAATTAATTCTTTTTTACAAAAAATTTGTTTTCTTGACTTCATTCTCTGCTCTGATAAAATCGTAATTCTAATGAATATATAAGGTGAAGAAGTGGAAAATACGGAAAAAAAATGGGTTTTAAGTGCTCAGAATCCTGATTTATGCAGTAAACTTTCACAGACGCTTAATATCTCCCAAATTGTTGCCCAGGTACTTATTAACAGGGGTATAGAGACCCCGGAACAGGCGCAGCTCTTTTTATCTGCCAGGCTTCAGGATCTGCATTCTCCTTTTTTGATGAAGGGCATGGAAAAAGCTGTTGGCAGAATTGTAGCTGCAATAAAAAACAATGAAAAAATATGTATTTATGGTGATTTTGATGTTGACGGTATAACTTCAACAGCGGTTATGGTTCTTTTTCTGCGGGAAGTGAATGTAAATGTGTCCTTTTATATCCCGAAAAGACTTAAGGAGGGATACGGACTGAATGTAAATGCAGTAAAAAAAATAAAAGAACGCGGCACCTCACTTTTGATAACTGTTGACTGCGGGATTTCTGATGTGAATGCCGTTAAGTACGCAAATAGTAATAACATGGATGTTATTGTGACAGATCATCATGAGATGCCTGATAATTATGCTGAGGCATATGCAATCCTTAATCCCAAACAGCCTGACTGTGGTTTTCCTTTTAAAGGACTTGCGGGAGTGGGGGTTGCCTTTAATCTTGTTATCGGACTCAGGAAACGGCTCAGGGAGCTTAGTTTCTGGCAAAAGGGTGAGGAACCCAATCTTAAAGATTATCTTGACCTGGTTGCTCTTGGAACAATTGCAGATATTGTTCCCATGATAGATGAAAACCGGATTTTTGCCAAAAATGGACTTAAGGTTCTTGCAAAAGGAAAAAGGCCGGGGATCAAAGCATTAAAGGATGTAAGCGGGATACCGGACGGTCCGGTAGACTCAAGCATGGTTGCATTCAGGCTTGCTCCGCGTATGAATGCTTCAGGCCGCTTATCAAATGCGGAAGATGTGGTTGAACTTCTTATTTCGACGACCCTGGAAGAGGCCAATATCCTTGCAAAGAAGATAGATGAGGAAAATACCCAGCGGCAGAAGATCGGAAGAAAAATACTCGCGGATGCAAAATCAAAGGTAGTCAGTAAAGAAGACTTCAGCGGGCCGCTTGTTCTTTCATCTGAAGACTGGCATCAGGGGGTGATAGGTATTTGCGCTTCCCGTTTAAGCGACGAGTTTTTTACCCCGACGGTTCTTCTCGCAATAGATAAAGAGACCGGGGAAGCGCGCGGTTCGGCAAGGAGCATCAGCGGTTTTGACATATACAGTGCCATTAAAAAATGTGGGTCCGATCTTAAGGCTTTTGGCGGGCATAAGGCCGCGGCCGGTTTGACTCTGTCCGTTGATAAGGTGGATTCATTCAGGGAAAAATTTACAAAGATCGTAAGAGCAGAGCTTGAGGACAAGGAATTTGTCCCTATTGTTGAAATTAATGCTGAGATACCTCTGGACCTGCTTACATATGGAATTCTGCAGGAACTTGAAAATCTTTCACCGTTCGGTCCGGCCAACCCTGAACCGGTGTTTTCAAGCTGTGACATTAATTATTACAGTTCCATGACAGTTGGTAACGGGCACTTAAAGCTTAAGATAAAAGAGGACGGACAGTTTTTTGATGCCATAGGGTTTAATATGGCTTCCAGATACTGCCTTAAAGATGAAACAATACGCCTTGCCTTTGTCCCTCAGATCCATTCGTATAATGGTGAAAAAAATATTCAGCTCAATTTGAAAGATATTAAATATATTGATCTGAGCTCAGCAGCAAACAGCTGAGCTTCAGGTCTCAGGTTCTTTTTGTCCTTTATAATTTGCAGATTATTTCCTGATTCGTTAAACAGGGGGATGCCCGTTTTGAAGAGTGTCACGCCCCCGGCGTGATTTTAAAGAGTGATAAGACGGCCTTAAGGCAAAAGAAGAATATCTGCGGTCAGTTGTCCGCAGCCCGATGCATTTAGACCCTGGAATCCTTAAATCCCCTTCTTCAGCTAAATTGGAGAAGAATCCGTTTTTTAAAGGGTTTGACATGAAAGACCTGAGTCAGGAAAAAGAGCTGATCCATAAATGTATTCAGGGCAACAGTGAATCATGGCAGCTCTTTATCAAACAGTATACCGCTCTAGTCTATTATGTAATCCAAAAAGTAATTCGCAGTAAAGATTTCTTCGCCTCTCCCGAGGATATAGATGATCTCCATAACGATATCTTTCTCTCGATCATGGACAAAAACGGGCATAAGCTCAGGCTGTATGAGGGGAAAAACGGCTGTTCTGTTTCAACCTGGATCAGGGTAATCGCTGCCAGAGCTACAATTGATTATATGAGACGAAAAAAAGAATCCGTCTCTTTTTCTGATGATAGGACTGAAAGGGAAACAGGTCAAAAAGAGGCTTTTTCTAATGTTTTTCTGAAGGTACTTGAAGATGAGGAACAAAGATCTGCTTTAAAAGACCTGATAAAAAGCCTTGCTCCAAGGGATCAGCTTTTCATGCGTCTTTTCTACTATGATGAGGTTCCTCCGCGGGAGATTGCCAGGGTCTTTAACTACACCACAAGTGCTGTTTACAGCAGGGGTAATTTTTTAAGGGAGAAATTAAAGAAGGCACTGGAGAAAAAAAAACAAAAGAATAAAGAAGTTAATTCGTCTATTTATAATAATTGCAGAGATACGGATCTTCCATAGAGAATAAAATGTTAACAAAAAACAATGACATAAAGAATCTGTTAAAGTGGTATTATAGGTCCGGTGAAAGATCTGAAGAGCCTCAAACCTGTCCTGACGAAGAGGTTTTTTATGATTTTTTAATGGAAAAACTTCCGGATAATTTAAGGAATGAGCTGGAGCTTCATCTCTTAACGTGTGACAGGTGTCGCCATACCCTGTTTGAAGTTTCAGCGCTTCTTGAAGAAGATTATCTGCCCTGCGAGTCCGAGGTTCCGGACCCTGTTGCTGAAAGGATCCTTTCCCGTATTCCTGAGAAAAAAATTGCTTTTACCGGGTTGTTATGGGAAAAGGTCATAGAAAAAATAAATTCATTTTGTAATAACTTTATGGATATTTTTTTCCCACGTGAGCGGGAATTTGTATATGTGCGGGGAAGCAGAAAAGTAATTTCCGAAAATTTGATTGTTTTAGAAAAAGTGTTTAAGGCGATAAAACTTCAGATCGAGATCGAAAAGGTAAGAAATAATGCTTCCGACATAAAAGTAATAACAAAAGATCCTGATACAGGGGCTCCTTTTGACGGAGTCAGGCTGGGTCTTTTAAACACTAGAAGAGAGGTTGCTTCCTATATGGCTGTAAAAGGAGAAACGCTTTTTGAAAATATGCCGTTTGGCTGGTATAAGTTAACGGCTAGAAAAGATGATAAAAATCTGGGGGAAGTCATACTGAGGATAAAGGAGTAAACAATGGCTGACGAAAAAGAAAAAAAAGAGAAAAACCGTGCGCCTGAAGAAGACAAAAGTATAGAAAAGATTCTAAGGGACAGGGAAAAACTTGATGCCCAGCTGAAAGAGAAGTTTTCCAAGGTTGTGACTGTGATGTTTACTGACATCAAGGGCTCAACCAGTTTTTTTGAGACTTATGGGGATATCGAAGGCCGTTTGATGGTTCAGAAGCATAATGAGATGCTTTTTCCGTGTGTTGAAGAAAACGGAGGCCATGTCATAAAGACTATTGGTGATGCCATAATGGCTTCTTTTGAGGATCCGGAACCCGCAGTGCGTTCAGCCATTGTAATGCAGGAGCGTCTGTTTGAGTTTAATAAGAGTAGAAAAGATAAAAAGGATCAGATCCATGTACGTATCGGAATAAATACGGGAGAGGGCCTGGTGGAGGAAAAAGATATTTTTGGAGATGTTGTTAATGTCGCGGCCCGGGTGGAGTCCCTGACCGAGCCGGATGAGATCCTTGTCTCAACTTCTGTCTATGATGAGGTCCGGAATGCGGATGACATTCTCTGCCGCTATGCAAAGTCCACAAAAGTAAAAGGCAAAGAAGAAGCCATAGATGTGTACCGGGTTGTCTGGGGCGATGAAGAGGCTGTTGCGGGACTTACCCGTTCTGCTGCATCAGTCGCTAAAGTTCAGCGGAAAAGAAGAGAAAATAAAAAGAAACTTGAAATCGATATCAGCAGGGATAATGAAACCCTGAAGGTAACTGCTTCAGAAAAGTCGGATAAGGCCCAGAGTACGATCTCTTCCTATGAAGAACTTAAAGTCACCATGGCAAAGATCGATGAGCACTGCAAAGATGTTACCGATATCCTCAACCGTGCAAATACCCGGGGCAGGGTCTCGAAAGATATTCTTAACAAATTGCGTGATTTGGGCCAGGTCCTGTTTGACGAGCTTTTAACTGTAAAAGCAAAAGAGGCGCTTCGCAGCGCAAAGGTCCAAGATGTTGTGTTTATCATAGAAGACAGTCTGGTTCAGATCCCCTGGGAGCTTCTTTATGACGGAGAGCAGTTTTTGTGTCAAAAATTTAATATGGGAAGGATCGTAAAGACCAAGCACGGTGTGGTCAATATAAAACAGAGAGAGCTTTCCCGTCCGTTAAAGATGCTGATTGTCTCTGACCCGAGGGGTGATCTTGAGAACTCATCAAAAGAGGGTAAAAATATCAGGAAAAAACTCGATGCAAATACTGCTTTCATCAGTGCAAATCAGAAAAGCGGCCAGGTCACTTCCTCATATCTTAAAGAGAAAATAAGAAACTTTGATCTGGTCCACTATGCCGGTCATGCCAACTATACTCCTGATGATCCTTCAAACAGCGGCTGGCTGCTTGAAGGCGGAAAATTTACCGCATCCGATGTTATGAAGCTGGTGGGCGGCCGGCCCATGCCGGCTCTGGTTTTCTGCAATGCCTGTCAGTCCGGCCAGACCGAGGAATGGAAGCTGGATTCAAGCTACAGTCAGGAGATTTTTGGACTGGCGAATGCTTTTCTGATTTCCGGCGTCCAGCATTATGTCGGCACCTTCTGGGAAATACTGGATGAGCCGGGAGAGCTCTTTGCCGTGGAGTTTTACAGCGCTCTTATGGAAGGTGCCACAATTGGGGAGGCCATGCGTCAGGCGAGGCTGTTTCTTATCAAAGAATACGGAGAAGATACCATTGTATGGGCAAGTTATATGCTTTACGGTGATCCCGGTTTTAATTATCTCGATATTGAAGAGGAGGCGTATGATGAGACAGGGGAAGAAGCTTCCGCTGGTCTGAAAGATGCTTCACAGTTAAGAAGTGCGCCCAGCGATACGGTTGCGTTTCAGCCCGGAGCCCAGTCTTCAAATGTAAAGATGGCGGCGATCGGAGCCGCTCTTGTGGTGATTCTTGCGATCTTGGGTCTGTTTTTCATGAACAGGGGTGACAGAGTCGTCAAGGCTGATCCTTATCTGCAGGCCTACTCATTTTTAAATACAGATCAGGTCGAGAAAGCAAGGCAGGGATTTGAGGGTCTTTCCGCAGGCGATCCTAAACGTACAGAAGGACTTGCTGCGGTCTATTTTGAGACCGGGGAGTATGAAAAGTCCATGGCGTTTTGTAATAAAACGCTTGAAGCAGCACCGTATAACCTGTATGCCAACGTCATAAAAGGTCATATCATGCTTGCCCAGGGCAAAACAGATGATGCCTTGAAAGCGTATGAAAAGGCAGCAGCCATAAAAGGCGGCGTAAAATGGCAGAAAGCAGAGGCCTTAAACGGTATCGGAAGGATCTATTCCTCCAGGGGCGATGCCGGAAAATCACTTAAATATTACGGTCGGGCGGCTCAGCTTAATCCGGCAAGTTCGGAGATATCAACGAATTACGGTTTTGCGATGCAAAAAGCAGGAAATGCGCAAGGCGCTTTGTCTTCATTTCAAAATGCAGTTAAGGCCGGGCCTTCCGATCCTTACGCGTCCGCATTTTTGATGCAGGCCCAGAATGAGAAAAAAGCGGTGGCAGACCAGGCCAGGCAGGGACGTATTGACGCTCTGGTAAAAGATCTTGCTGAAGGTTTTAAAACAGGAAAAATACCGGTTCCTTCGAAAGATCCGTGGACATCAAGACCGGTGGCCATCAGTTTTATTGATTTTAATAAAAAAGGAGCGCCTGCCCAGAGGGAGGGTGAAGATGAGTTTTTCATGCTCCAGATAAGTGATCTGCTGCAGGAAAGCGGACGGGTTCAGATCGTTGAAAGAGAGATGCTGGATAAGCTTCTGGCTGAGCTGAAGCTTAGCTCAACAGACCTTGTAAACAGGGATACTGCAGTAAGGCTGGGAAGGATTCTCTCTGCAAGAATAATTGCAACAGGTTCTATTATGCGCTATAAAGGGGATATACAGGCTAGTATACGTCTTACCGACACTGAAACAACTTCTTTAAAAGGGGCTGTAAGGGAAAAGTCAAAAGATATTGATGAACTTGCAAATGCAGTAACAGGTAAAATAGTTGAAAAGGTCATAAAGGGCTATCCCCTAAGAGCAAAAATACTTGCAATTGAGGAGAATGAAGTAGTATTAAATATTGGTACAGATACCGGGGTTAAGGCCGGTATGGAATTTAAGATTTTGGAGGAGAAAAAGTCAGAAAGAACAGGAAGAATACGTTACAAACCTCTGGGGACGGTTACTGTTTCAAAGGCTGAAAACGATACGGCTTACGCGCCGATGCCGGAAGGTATTAAAGGCATCAAAGAAGATCTGAAGCTGGAGCAGCTGGTTCACTAAAGTTTTTAATGAATTGTCCGTAATACAGTTAATAAAACATCTTATATATAAATATAAATATTAATAGAAGCTTTTGGAAAGGGGGTTCTATTGAAGAAGCAATTTCTCATATTACTTCTTGCTGTACCTCTGTGCTTTTTATCTGTTACAGCTGCTTTTGGACAGATATCATCAACGGTGCAGATAAACTCGTCACCTAACCCGGTGGGGTCCGGAGCAAGGGCCATGGGTATGGGCGGGGCGTTTATCTCTATTGCAGATGATGCAACAGCAGCATCCTGGAATCCGGCTGGTCTTATTCAGCTTGAAAGGCCTGAGATCTCATTTGTGTTCAGTTATGCGCACAGAAGAACCTTTTTGAAGTCTGATTATCATCCAGAGATGAGAGGGATGAATGAGGTGCACAGGGATGACCTTAACTATTTCAGTATTGCAGTGCCTGTGATGATGTTTGATAAAAATGTGGTCCTTTCTCTTAATTATCAGCGTCTCTATGATTTTTATAACGATATTTCCTTTGATTATATGCAGATGGGACAGGGCGGAGGCCTTACGGCTCTTAGTGATTTTAATTTTTCATACAGCCAGACAGGCTCACTCAAAGCGCTCGCTCCCGCTTTTGCCATTCAGCTGACACCGCAGCTTTCGGTCGGCATGACCTTTAATTTCTGGACGGATAATATGGGCTATGACAATGAATGGGAAATGACCAATATTGTTACGGCCGACACACGTGTTTACAGCGGTTCAGGGCTGTTTACCAGCCATGGCTATTCTTACTATAATGAGAAGAACAAGAACTTTGAGGGGTTTAACTTTAATGTGGGATTTCTCTGGCGTTTAAACAGCGTCATCACCATCGGCGGTGTGTTCAAGTCACCTTTAAAGGGTGACTTTGACCGGGAAACCTATGAGCATGAAAAAGTTGTCTCCTCCCGATTAGGGGTGACGAATAATTCCCAGAGATGGACCGAAAACAGCTTTGAGATGGAATTTCCCATGTCTTATGGCCTGGGCATCTCTTTCAGACTGTCGGATACGTTTACCGTTGCTTTTGACGCTTACCGGACACAGTGGTCTAATTTCTGGGTAAAACAGAAACACGGCAGCAGCAGCAGTCCGATAACCGGTACGCCCAGACAGGATACAAATGTCCATGATACCACCCAGTTAAGGCTGGGGTGTGAATACCTTTTTATCCTTGAAAAAACAATTATTCCATTAAGGCTGGGTGTTTTTTCAGATCCTCAGCCTTCAGGTAAACATGCCGATGATTTTTTGGGTGTCAGTATTGGTACCGGCATCATGATTGGAAATGCGGTGTTTGACTGTGCCTATGTTTACAGATGGGGTGATGACGTGTCAGGAGAAATGATAGGGGGTGCGACAGGGTCAAATGTTGATGCAGATCAGCATATGCTTTATTTATCTATGATTTATCACTTCTAAATAAAGGGGTATGATGAAAACAAAAATATTTATATACTATATTATCACCGCAGCATTTTTTGCGACTATGCTTGGGTGTAATACGCCTCCTGATCCAAAATATTTAAAAGACGGGAAGCAGTATGGTGTGACTGACGGGCTTTTCAGAGAGCGCTGGTGGAATTTTTATGAGAGAGGAAGTTCCTTTCTTGAAGGCGGTTTTTTTAAGGAGGCTGCTGAAGATTATAGGGAAGCCATAAAACAGCGGGATAAGGATCAGCGCCGTGCCCGGACATATGGTATGCACTTTGTGGATTATTTCCCTCACAGGGACCTGGGGGTGGCTCTGCATAACATGGGCAGTCATGAGGAGGCAAGAAAGGAGCTGGAGTACTCTCTTGCAACAACTGAGACCGGAAAGGCCAAGTTTTACCTGAATAAGGTCAGAAGGGCGATTGTTGAGAAATCCGGTTCTGATACGGCGGCACCCAGCATCAGCCTTGCGGATCTTGGCGGAGAGGTCACCAACAGTTTTAAGATGGATTTAAAGGGTGAGGTGGAGGATGATTCATATGCTGAAAAAATATCCGTAAATGACGTCCCTCTTTTTATAGAGCTGTCTGCTAAAAAAATTCCATTTTCCAGGAAACTAAGACTTAAAAAAGGCTTAAATGAGATCAGTGTAAAGACCACAGATCTTTTGGGCAAGGTCTCAGAAAAAAAAGTAAAAGTGATCGGCGATTACCAGGGCCCGATGCTTAATGTGAAGAATTTTGCCGACGGTCAGGAAGTGGCTGAAAACAAGGTTGTGTTAAGCGGTTCGCTTGCAGATGCCACCGGTGTGACCACATTGAAGATAAATGATCAGGTGCTGGCATACAATAAGGAGCGGGAGGTCGATTTTACCTTTACGGTTCAGTTGGAAGAAGGGACCAACAAGATCAATTTTGCAGCAACCGATATGGCCGGAAACACAACTCTGGCACAGCTTGACCTTGTTTATGTGCCGCAGATGGCCAAAGAAAAACTATCCCCCTCATATGCTTATCGACAGAACCAGCCCATACGCGTTGCTCTCCAGGGATCGGGTGTGCTGGACACCGGTGAAAACCGCTATTATGCAGCAGTACAGAGAGTCGGTAAATTCAGGCTGAATTTGAAAGATCTGGTGGACACCCAGACCGTTTACTATGACACCATATATATTGACGGGAGCGTTACCGGTCTTAAAGAAGTGCAGACCGTAAAAATAAACGGCGAAGAACTGTTTGTGCTTCCGGGAAGAACCCTCTTTTTCAACCAGCTGGTTGAGCTTTCGGAAGGCGACAACAAAATCATTATCGAAGTGGTTGATGCGGCAGGAAACACGGCGACAAAAGAAGTCAATATCAAACGCGAGATACCCAAAGTCCATCAGATCGGCAGCCGTATGAGTATTGCGGTGATGCCTTTTGACATCAAGGGCCAGGAAGCCGGTGTCGCAGATATTGTTTATGATAACCTGATCGATTCATTTTTTGAGCAGGACCGCTTCAGTATTGTCAGCAGAGGCGCAGAGCTTGAAAAAGTACTTCAGGAGCTTAAATTAAGCGAAACGGATCTGGTTGACAAGAGTAAAGCGGTAAAAGTCGGAAGGCTGGTTGCTGCCGAAGCGATCCTGATGGGTTCTGTACGGGAGACTGCAGGGTCTCTTGAGATTTATGCAAGGCTGGTAAACACCGAGACCTCAACGCTTCTTGATTCAAAAGATGTCTACACCCAGGACAAGGAGATATCCCAGATCCAGTATATTACAAACGGTCTGGCGTTAAAGTTCAAGCACAGTTTTCCTTTGATCGAAGGTACGGTCATCAAGGTTGAGGGAAACAATATTTATGCGGATTTCGGAACCCTTCAGAACATCAAGAAAGAGATGAAGTTTATTGTGTTCCGTGAAGGTGAAAAGATCATTCATCCTATTACCGGTAAGGTCCTTGGTAGTGACTCCGAAGAGATCGGTATCGCTACAGTGGTTAATGTATTTGAAGACATGTCCCTGGGTAAACTGGTATCCGATGCTGATGTTTCAAACATTAAGGTGAAGGACCTGATTATCACCAAGTAGGACTGCTTTTTAAAATTACACAACAAAAAAACCCGCTTATTAAAGCGGGTTTTTTGTTTGCTGTTCTTTAATGGAAAGAGCTATTCAACAAGTTCCAGAACAAGGTCTATTTCCTGGTCACCGCTGCCAAGCAGAATCGGGTCTTTGCCCGGACCCCAGACATAGTCTCCCGGCGTTAACAGGGGCATGCCGGAACCTTCTAAAAGAGATACATACAGATGATAATTGCCTTCCAGACACTCATCTCTGTAATAGGTGCAGCCTGGAATGATCATGGTATAGGGTTTGCCCGCTTCAATTTTCGGACTCATGATCTGTTGATCAGACGTCCCGCCGTCAGGCGGTCCCAATGGCGGGAAGTTGTTAGGATGGTAAAAGAATGCCACGATCTGGCCGGGTTCATACGATAGTCCCTCAGGGACGGTTATGTTTACGGTGATCTGATCACATCCCGGACAGACATCTACCGGCTGCGGTGTCGAGACAAATCCGGTGCATTCACAAGGCCCGAAACAGTCTCCGTCATCATTACAGGTCTGTGCGCCGCCTTTGAAAAAAGAACAGGAACAGTCTCTATTTTTAAAAAATTAGAATTTAAAATAAAAGCTTGAAAAGCTTACTGTCCGTGCTAGAGTTTACGATAATCGCATAAATATTAATTTATTGGCAACTTTAATTGGTACGTTAAGTGCGGTAAATGTTATTATAATCATTACCAAAATAATTTATTTTGAGGCGAATAAAAATTCGTAAATTTTTCATAACACGAAGTCCAGCAATTCGTAAATATTGATTCCTTGAAGTAAACAAGTAAAAACAGGGTAATGTGTTTAGCCTTATTTAAAATGAAAGGAAGAAACAATAATTTTGTAAGCTTCTTTATTGAAAATGCAGAATAATTTGTAAACATTTTCTGCAAAACACAAAACAGTTGTTAATAAGAATTCCATACTAAGGGTTGGCCCTATAGAAAAATGCAGGTTTACCCTCATATACAGTTCAAATGATTTCTGATATGTTTTTAGTAATCCATAAGTTTTTTTATGTTATAGGCTGAATGATTTAAATTTTATAAAATATGTTTTGTTATAAAATAACAGTCAAACGATGGAGGGGAAAATGAGAAAATATACTATTTTGTTTTTTGTGTTTAGTTTCTTTCTTGTCATGGGTTTTTCCGGTTGCGATAAGGTGTGTACAGAAAGGGAACCCTGTTTTTGTTCTGATGGATCTTTGAGCTTTCAGAACTGTAAAACAGACGGCAGCGGATGTGAAACGTGTGAGTGTGAAAACACATATTCTATTTGGTGCGATGATGAAACTGATCTGTGTTGGCAGAATCCGCAAAAAGATGCTTTTGGGAAAGATAAAAGCGGGGAATATACGGATATCGGGGTGACCTCGAAAGAGGCGGTTCAGTATTGTGAAGAGCTGGTGCTGGGCGGTTATGATGACTGGAGAATTCCCACTATTGGAGAGCTGCGAAGTCTGATTGCGGGCAATCCGAACACCGAAGCCAGCGGTTTATGTCCGGTTGATGATAACTGCACCTTTACAGACAGTTGGGCCACCTCTTGTATTGGGAGCACTATGTTTGATGGGCCGGGAGTTGACGGGTGTTATATGAAAGAGGAACTCAGCGGGACCTGTGACAAACCGGATATTTATTCGGCCGGACACTATCTTGAGGTTTGGGCACAGGAATCCGCCAGTGACGACGACCGCTGGCTGTCAAGTATTATGCCGGAGATCGGCGGTGTCTGTTTTAATCATATCTGCAGTCTCGGGGATGTGCGTTGTGTCCGTGATACACCCAGCGTAGCCATTGCGTGTGATGAAATAGAAGCGTGTACGCCGGGTGAGACCCGGGACTGTGACTGTGACGGATATGAACAGCCGGATGGTGCCCAGGTGTGCAATGATAACGGGACCTGCTGGAGTCCCTGTGAATGCACTGGCTTTGAAGCCGATCCCTCCATTACTCCGGAATGCTCAAATGATATCTGCCCCGACAGTGACAAATTGAAGCTTACCATAAATTTACCGGAAGGGGAGCAGCTCCCCTTGTTTAAAAAACCGCATATGCTTATCGCCTTTTTTTATGATGCTGACAGGTGGGAGTTTCCGCCGACCCGGCCGCCTGATGGCGGGACCGATTATAATCAGGTTATTAATCCGGAAGGACCGCCGCCTTATAAAATGACGGTACCTGCCTGCACTTACTACGGGGAGTATTCTCTTACGGGTAATTATAAGCTTTATATTCATCTTCAACTTGATGAAAAGTTTCCACCGATCCCGATTGATGCAGACTATTACTGGGGAGATAACCAGACACAGTTTACGGCAATCGGTTATTCTTTTACAGATAACCAGACAGCTTTTACTTTTCCATTAGATGGTGTTTCTCATAAAGGGACTGAGATCGAAATGAATATTGTTCTTGATTCTGTTGCGAAGGGAGCCTGCCCTGATGACAAGCCCATCAAATGTACCAATGGTAATTGTGTGGCTGTTGCTTCAGAATGCGAAACTTGTGGTGATGGGGAAACTATTCCGGATGATTCACAGGTTCTGACCTGTCGCTATGAAAGTTCGTTTATCGATGATAACTGCGCAGACTTTCCAATAGACCAGGGCTGGACAACTGCTGAGGTTGAAACTTTCTGTAAAGGACAGGATGGCGCAGATGCATCTACGGTGGTGGTGACCACCGGTAACAGCTGTTTGATAGAAAAAGGAATGGCAAAAGACAGTAACCGCTGTATGGCCAGTATAGCGGGTAAAGCGTGGTGCAGCTACGGCGCACCTAAATTTGTTTGCGAGGGGCTTATGAGCGGGACAAACTCAGACGGTCCCTTCTGTGAGGAATATTGATAGCATAGCGTATGGCGTATAGAGCTTACGCTTGATACTCAAAAATAAGTTGTTTCTTTTATTGATGAGGTAAAAAGGCAGGATAATTGCTATCCTGCCTTTCTTTTAGACCTTTACGTATTTATCAGACTTCAAGTCTGGTTTTGCCTTTTATCTACAGCTTTATTCTTTTTACGCTTCACTTCTCACCTTTCATTCTTTGGCCCTGCCATTGAGCTATTCGGCCTGCCAGATGTATTTTTCCGGTTTTTCGCCCATGGAGACAAAGTGGGAAATTTTTTGCGGAACTATTTTAATTATGGTGAGTTCCTCTTTTGCTTCATCCGGAAAGGGCTTGCCATTAAGAGACATTGATATCTCATCAAGGCGTATGGTATTAAAGCCCTTTTGAAAAGCCCCAGGGTCTATTTCCTTTTTAATGATGTGTGCTTTGCCCCACATCTGAAGTCCTCGGGCATTTGTCATATATCCCTTACCCACCGGAATAAATACGGCAAGACAAACATCGGGATTTTCCCTGATGTTTTCCAGCTTGCCGCCCTGATCTGCAACAAAATACATGTTAAGCCCGTCATTCCTTGCATCAATGGGTGTGTTCCGGGGGACATTGTCATGACATGTTGCAAGTGCGCAGGTGAAATAGCTTTCGCCGTGTTCTTTAAGAAATGCAAGAATGATAGTTTCTATTTCTGTTTTGCTTTTTTCCATGCTGCTCTCCCTGATTAAAAGTTTTTCAACCGGATGATCGTTTGGCTGAAGTTTCAGACCAGAAAAACTTCTTAAATTGGTTCTTGTTTTTTCATTTGACTGTTAACAGTGAATTTTAGAATGACATTATTATCTTAACATTTTTTTTCAGGGTTATAGCTTTTTTCGGAACTTTTGCAAACATAAGTTTTAATAATTTATATATGAAAAGATGAGCTTTACCACAAGTTTTTTTGGTTATAGATAACCATATGTTTTATTTAATCTGGTTGAAAAGAACCATTGAAATATTTTTTTTATTTATTTTGATTGCCAATACAAGCGATATTTCATGTAAGTAGCTGATTTATTTATGGGTTTTTGCTAAAATTATCAGTCCGTATAAAGTATGCAGGAGTGGTATATTTTTTGCTTATAAATTATGTAATGAAATATATTTGGTTATTTTATATAATTTACTTATCAACCTATTTTTGTTCCCGGAATTAATTTTATGGTCTAAATAGCAAGTGCTTTTTTTATCAAGTACTAAAAATTATATGCAATAATCTAAAAGTAGATACGTCTATTTCTTTAAAGACAGAGGAAACACGGAAAAAAAATTAAGGCTTTGATATATTGATTCGAAGAGAGTATATAATAAACAATAATTACGAATTTGAACATCTAAACATTAATTAAAAGGAGAAAAAGAATGAAAAGAACAAAGGGAATCGTTATCGCATTACTAAGTTTAATTATGGCACTATCATTTACCACAACCCCTGTATTTGCAGAAGATGATGCTTTTGTCATGCCTCCGGTCATTATGCTGAGTGCACCTGAACAGCAGCAGAGAAGATTTGATATTAACGGCGTGTTTGATCTTTGGACTCTTTCAAATATTTTTACATCCATTGTTATCTGTACAGGCGATGCTGATGATCTGACCATAACCATGAGTCTCCATTCTACTATCGGTTCAAAAGAGTATCTGGACTTCAGGATGATTGCTGCAGGCTTAAATCTGCAAAACGATGGGCCCGTTTTTGATATAAAGAGTATTACAACTCCTTATTCAATCACATCCGTTAATTCCATTAACAGCTCATTTACTGTGATTGCTATTTTTGCGATGATCACAAGTGTTACAGACGGAATTGATGAACTTTCTTTTCCGCTTGAGTTTACCATGACATTTAATCTTACAGAAACAGCAGCAGTACTGTAATCGCAGCGCGAACCATTTTTTCGGGAGAAGGCAAATGAAAAATAATTTTTTTTCGAGCTTATTTGCAGCCCTTTTACTGTTTTCCGCAGTACTTGGCAGTATGCCTGCCTATGCAGCGGATGGCGGAATTCAGTCAGACTTTGTTTTTCTGATGACTGACCAGGAAGTGCATCTGAGTTATGATCTGCCAGGCTCAATAATTGAAAATCTGGGTGCTTTCCATGTTACCTTTATTACGGTACTCGGAGCAGCTCCGGATGCTGCAGATCCTAACGCAGGAACTTTTCTGACTGTTCAGGCCACAAATCCGACTCAGCTTTATTCTGATTTAAATATCTTTGTGGTGGGCGGATTTTTTGGAACATCAGCGATTATGGACTGGGCCTACAGTGATGGAGCCTATTATTCGCAGGTAAGAGCGTCTTCTTCTTTTACCGTGGGTGTCCTGGTGACTTTTGTGCTGTTTGGTACTGAAGATGAATACAGATTTGAGATGATATATTCAACAGATACTTATCGGTAGGTTTATATCAGCGGATAATCTGTAAAAATAGTTTTTATAAAAAGAAAGCCTTGAGGGTGATATATTCCTTCAAGGCTTTCTTTCTTTTGGCCCGGGGTTTTTTCTAAAGTTAAACAAAGCTATCCCGCTTAAGCGGGGTGTGCGAGAAGCCACACTTTCTGCTATTTTTAAACTTTGTAAATCCCGAGTTTTTTGTTTTTACATTAAATCTTATTTGTAATATATTAAGCTTAAATTTAACCATTTAATAAAAAAAATATGTCAGAAGAAGAAAACATCAGTTTTAAAGAAATACAGTCTTTTTTAAAAAAGAACCCTGATCTTTATAATGTTTTAAAAGATTCAAAAAAAAGGGGGGCCCTTGCCTTTTTTTTCAGGGAAGATTCTGACCGGATAGATTATCTGATGAAAAATCCCTGGATAGATCTTGAAAAAATAGTAAAGACTGCTGACGGTATAATGAATATATCTCCTGATATCCAGGATGAGGACCTTTTAAATATTCTGTGCCGTGATGCTGCTGTTCTTACCAATGCAAAAAGTGCCACCTGCCGTACATATGACCCCATAAAAAATACCATGGTTGCCGGAGGAGCTTTCAACTGGGATGTTGAGCGAGCTGAGGAGATATCTTATGAAGATTCAATATCTGGACATGTGATGAGAACGAAAAATCATTATTGCGTGCCTGATGTGAATAGCGAAACAATGTATAAAGAGAAGGAAAAGATTCTTTCCATGGGTCTTAATTCGGTACTTGCGCTTCCCCTGCAGCTTCTTGATTATGAAGGGGCTGAAAAAAAAGAGGTGCTTATTGGTGCCTTACAACTTTATTTTGAAGAAAAAGATAAATATTTTTATGAAGCACAGATCAAGCTTTTAAAAAGTATTGTAAGTCGTTTCAGTTTTGTACTGGTACAAAAGAAAAAGCGTGATCTTCAAAAGGGGTCAAAGATCATACAGGAAAGCCGTAAGGCGCTGGTTTCGGTTTTTAAACATACCCAGTCTCTTGATCAGGCCCTAAGCTTTTTGGTGACAAAAATCGCAGAGATAATTAATGTTAACCGCTGTTCTCTTTTTTCTATAGAAAAAGATTCAAGCGGGCAGCGGTTTGCAGTTCTTATTGCCGGATATCCTCTTTCTCCCTTTGCCCACAAATATGGTGAAACGCTTTCTTTTGATGAGCACTCGGCTTTTAGGGAGGTCTGTGATTCGGGTGTACCTCTTTTAATTGAGGATGCAAAAAAAGATGCGCGAATGAAAGCCAGTTACAAGCTTTATTTACAGAAGAAGATCGAGAATGTATATTTCATTCCCATTAAAGATGGAGACAATGTGGTTAATGTGCTTGTTCTTGACGGGGATGAATCGAAGCCGATTGAAAAAGACGTAATGTTTTTCTGTAATGCGCTTATCCAGGATATTGAACTCTGCATCCGCACGTCTATACGTTCTAATGAACGCCATGATTTTTATAATCAGATTCTTTCGTTTAGCGCGATTGCAAATGTTTATACAAAAATGCTTGCAAAGCCTGAGACAACCCGGGAAGAGCTGGATCTTCTTTATAAAAAACTTTGCAAGAGTATGTATGCCGTGGATGATATTGTCACCGACGGTGTTCCGTTTGCCCAGAAAGTGCTTTTTGATTTAAATGAGGTAATTCAGGAAAGGGTTGATGCCTGTCACTTGCCTTCCGGGGTAACTTTCAGGAAAAACCTGAATGACAAGAGTCTTCAGATCTTAGCTGACAGAAAAAAAGTCGGAAGGATCGTTGGAAATCTCCTGGATAATGCCTGTAAAAAACTGGAGGAATTTGAATCCGGAGAACTTGTTGTTGTTTCACGTTTTGCTGAGGGCTATGCTGTTATTGAGGTTGGAAATACCGGAAATATCTCACAGGAACTTCAGGAAAAGATCATGCATGATAATAATCCGATTCAGAAACATGACCGGGAAGATAAGAGCATGGGTTTATCGATTGTAAAAATTTTTACGGTGATGCATAATGGTGTTATGGAGTTTGAGAGTTTGCCAGAGAACAACTGGACTGTTTTCAGGATAAAACTGCCTGTTGTGTGAAAAATTAATAAAAATAAAGGAAGAAACATGAAAGCAAGAACACGTAAATTAAAAGAAGCCGGTCAGAGCCTTTGGCTTGATAATATTCAGCGCAGGGAGCTTCATGATAATGCGTTAAAAAACATGATCGAAGAAGACGGTATCTGCGGCGTTACATCAAATCCAACTATTTTTATGAATGCAGTATCAAAGAGCCTTGATTATGATGAACAGATTAAAAATTTAACAAAAGAGGGAAAAGAAGCAGCCGCAATTTATCACGCGGTAACGATAGCGGATATACGGGATGCGGCAACGCTTTTTTTGCCGGTTTATGAAGAAACTGGACATAAAGACGGTTTTGTATCTATCGAAATAAATCCTCAGCTTGCTTTCGATGTTGGGGCAAGTATCGTTGAGGCAAGGGCAATACTTGAAGAAATAGGTCTTCCCAATATTATGATTAAAATACCCTCTACTAAAGAGGGTATTTCAGTTATCCGGCAGCTTATTTGTGAGGGGATCAATGTAAATGCCACTCTTATCTTTTCTCCTGAGTGCTGCCGTGATGTGGCTCTTGCATATATTGAGGGGCTGGAAGAAAGGCTGAAACAGGGTAAGGATGTGGCCGGTATACATTCTGTAGCAAGTTTTTTTATCAGCAGGATAGATACCAGTGTTGACATGCTGATAGATGAAGCTTTAAAAGAAGGTAAGGATAAGGCCGCGCCCTTAAGAGGTAAAACCGCTGTAAGTGTGGCAAAATCGACATATTCCATGTATAACCGGATTTTTGCTGATCCCGGGTTTTTAAAATTAAAAGAAAAAGGGGCAGAGGTTCAGAGACTGCTGTGGGCAAGTACAGGGACAAAGGATCCGTCCTACAGTGATATTAAGTATGTAGAAGAGCTGATCGTCAGGAACACGGTGAATACCCTTCCTCCCAAAACGATCGATGCTTTCAGAGACCATGGTGAGGCTTTAAACTCTTTTGAAGCCGGTCTGGATGAGGGAGACACAATACTTTCTCAGATAAAAAATTGCGGTATTGATCTTAATCGGGTGTATGCTGATCTTCAGGATGCCGGAGTGAAGGCCTTTGAAAAATCATATCTTGATCTGCTTGCTGCTATTTCTGAAAAGGGGAAAGCGCTTATTTCCGGATAGACAATAATTGTATGTATTTAAAAGACATGCCGGGGTTCTTACAGATGTTATTTGCTGCCAAGAACCCCTTCTTTTTTCAGGTGCGCGACAATTATTTCTGCGCAGGAGGCAACACTGTTTTTGTCTGTATCAACAATTATTTCAGGTTCTTCAGGTTCTTCATAAGGTGATGATATTCCGGTAAACTCTGGTATTTCTCCCGCCCGGGCTTTTTTATATAGACCTTTTGGATCCCTGTTTTCACATTCTGAAAGATCACATCTGCAGAAGACCTCAAAAAAATCACCATCCTTTAAAAGGCGTCTTGCGCTTTCGCGGTCTTTTTTAAAGGGGGAAATGAAGGCGGATAAGACAATGATGCCTGAATCTGTAAAAAGGTGAACCAGCTCTGAAAGTCTTCGGATATTTTCAATACGGTCTGTTTCAGAAAAGCCAAGGTCGCTGTTGAGTCCATGGCGAACGTTATCTCCGTCCAGGACATAGGTGTGGCAGCCTATTTCAAAAAGCCTGTTTTCAACCGCATTGGCAAGGGTTGACTTTCCGGAGCCTGACAGTCCTGTAAACCAGAGTGCTACTCCCCTTTGATTAAAGAGTTTTTCCCGGTTTTGTTTTGTAATGGTCGAATCATGCCAGACCGTGTTGCTGCTCTTTTTTTTCATAATTGTAACCGTGGTCCGAATCAGTCCGCACTTGCACCTTTCAGCCGAATGAATAGTTGTTAAAAGGTTTCAAGGGGCCGAGTATTCAAGGGTTCAAGTGAAAAGCATAAGTACAAAACAGATAAAACAAATCTACAGTTTTGCTGCTATAGCTTCTGCTATTTGTACAGCGTTTAAAGCGGCGCCTTTAAGGATCTGGTCACCACAGACAAAAAACTCAAGACCATGATCACCAAATATAAGGTTTTGACGGATCCTTCCGACTTCCACATCGTATTTTTCACTTGCGGTAAGGGGCATGGGATAGACACAGTCGGAAATATTGTCTTTTACAACGATGCCTTGTGTTTTTTCAAAAATACTGCGGATTTCTTCAGGGATTATCGGTTTTTCAGTTTCAACCACAATGCTTTCCGAGTGGGCCCGCATCGTGGGGATCCTTACACAGGTGCAGGAAATGGGTATGTTCTGGTCTGCAAATATTTTACTTGTTTCCCATACCACTTTCATTTCTTCTTTTGTGTACAGGTTGTCCTGAAAAACATCAATATGAGGGATAACATTAAAAGCAATCGGGTGTCTGAAAACATCACAGCCTGCTTCTTCACCTGCAAGAACTTTTCTGGTTTCCTGTTCAAGCTCTGCCATTCCGCCGTTTCCTGCTCCGCTCGTAGCCTGATACGTAGAGATGATGACTTTCTTCAGCCCAAAATTTTTATAGATCTGCCACAGGGGAATGGCAGCGATTGCTGTTGTGCAGTTAGGGTTGGCAATCAGTTTTGAAATTCCTATTGCGTCAGGGTTTATCTCGGGAATTACAAGCGGCACGCTATCGTCATATCTAAAAGTTGAAGAGTTATCAACGACAAAGCATCCGGCATCAACTGCTTTTTTTGCGTTTTCTTTCGGCCATCCTCCGCCAATTGCAAAAAGAGCGAGATCAAGTTTTGAAAAATCAGCTGAATCAGCGTTTTTAACGATCTTTGTTCCAAGAGGGGTTTCAATTTTTTTGCCCACAGATCTTTCTGACGCATATACACTAAGCTCTTTAACCGGAAATTTTCTGTCAAAAAGTACTTTTAGAAGTTCTTTTCCCACCATTCCTGTAATGCCAAAAATTCCTACATTTAATTCCATTTTTTACTCCTTCATTAAAGCCGGTTTTCTATCTATTTTTTAGAAACGATAATAATATCAGGAAATAAAAGTAAATACAATTGAAATAGTATTCCAAAACACACAGACGCACTATTTCCAAGCCACCGGGGATGTTTTTTAAAAACCAATACCTGACGGCAGGGTTTTCTTCACGTGTTTCCTCACTACAGCACTGTGGGTGAGGAAACTAAACGCAGCTTTCCACCTTCGGGCCATGAGGGGCCGTTTTTTGGAGGGGTTTTTCCCCTCAAAATCAAAAAAAATTCAATGTGGGCCAATTTGTGAGGCGCTGATTGTGGATTTTATCCTGTCGGTATCGGCACCAGCATTGCTATCCTTCAGCGCGCTTCTATCAAAAGATTAGGGGAAGGGTGGTTCTTTGTTAAACGCAGTATCAAACCACGTGATCGTTCTACCACCATGCTGCATTCTCGCCAAAGTCTCCTGAGGCAAACTTGCCACCAGCTAAATCTGCCTTCATTACCGAATGGGCCTCCTCACTTTTACCACAGCGCTCGTGATGCCAGTGAATCAGGGACTAATGTTTGTTCAGGCCGGAACAGAAGTTCTTATTTGCAAGAATCTTTACATGTGTTTTATTGTCTGTTATGGTGACAAAAATGAAAACCGCTGAGGAGTTGTTATTATGATCATCGATATCCATAATCACCTGCCTCCCAAAAGCAGCCCGTATCGTCTTCCCGCAGAAGAATATTTGAACGTCATGGATGAGGCAGGAATAGACAAAGCTATAATCCTTGGAAAGGATTACGGAAACCTGGGAGACAGAACCGAAGCAAACCTTTCAGATGATGATGCCGCTGAATTTATAAAGGCACATCCTGACCGGTTCATCGCTTTTACCGCTGTTCACCCTGACCGCCCTTCAGTGATTAACGTGAACCGAATCGACCGGGCCGTAAACGACCTTGGATTCAAAGGAATTAAGATCAACCCGCCTTCAGGCTTTTATCCCAACGATGAACGTTTATATCCTTCTTATGAAAAAGCGCAGGAACTGCAGATACCGGTGATGTTCCACATGGGCGTTAAACCGCCCGCAGAAGGCTGCCGCTTAAAATACTGCCGCCCCACCTTTATTGATGATGTTGTGGTTGATTTTCCGGACCTTCCCATCATCATCGCCCATGCCGGTTACCCCTGGGTGGATGAAACCATTATGGTGGGACTGTATGCCGAAAATGTTTACGTTGATATCTCAACCCTTAACCAGATTGAAGATGCAATGGGGGAGCCGGTCATGCTGCCGACGATTAAAAAACTTCATGCTTCCCTTGGCTCCCGCAAAATCGTTTATGGATCAGACGGTATTTTTAATCTTGAAGCCATAAAAGACGCTGTCAGCTCAGCAGACTTTTTAACGGCAAATGATAAAGAAAACATCTTCTTTAAAAATGCTGCCGCACTTTTAAACTTGTAGAACGAAAAGGCTCTTTAGAAGGAGAAAACAGTGGACTGCCTTGAAACGATTAAACAGAGAAAAAGCATCCGGGGTTTTACAAAAGAAATTCCATCTCGACAGTTAATCCTGGAGTGCCTTGAGGCTGCATCATGGGCACCAAATCCCACCAGCCAGCAGCCCTGGCAGTTTATTGTTCTTACGGGGAACTCCCTGGAGAAAGTTTCAAAAACCATCAAGGAAACATTTCCCTCAGCAACAGTCAAAACACCGCAGCTGCTTACAGAAAACACAGAAATTTTTCCAAATCTTGAACAGCGAAAAAAAAAGAACTTTACTGAAATGATAAACTTTCTTAAACAAAACAATGCAGACATGTCTGTTCTGGCTGAAGGAAACTTTAATTTTCACCGGGCACCGATGGCTGTTCTATTTGCTACCTATCCGCATAAAGACCAAAACCATTTAAAGTCAACCATTGCCGCCATGCAGACCTTTATGCTGGCTGCTGCATCTCGTGAACTGGGTACCTGCTGGGCCAATTCGGTTTCTTTGTGCCAGAAAGCGATCAAAAAGCAACTTGAACTTCCGGATGAATTAATTCTGGTTGACGGTATTTCAGTCGGCTTCCCCGACCCAGCTGCTCCGGTAAACAGCATTCCCCGTCATCGTTTACCGATTGAAGATGTTTCTCTGTGGCTTGAATAGATCTTTTGTTGTACTCAAATTCCAGAATTAAAAACTGCCAACCATTCGGTTTCTAGATTCGTTAGCTGTGCTAAAAAACAGAGTTCCATTGTTCATAAAGGAAAGCACACAAAAAGTTGTAAGGTCGCCCAGTAAGGACAAAAAAAATAATTTTTCAGAGGAAAGTATTAAAAGATCTTACCTAAAGACCAGGATGATACTTGGAGTGTGAAAACTGAAAAAGAAGCACAGGGAGATTAGTGCGCTAATCAAGATGTGACCCAAGCCTCTTATGGTCCGTGCGCAGCCTGCATGGAAGATTACCTAGATGAAACACTTCGGCTTTCCTCAGCAAAAACCCAAAAAATGGAAGTATGTGGAAGCCCTGGCAGTGAAGTTGCCGAAATAAGCATATTTTAAGAACCAGGATATTTTTTGCCAGTAAGTCTTCTGTAAGTTGACTTATCCTTTGCCGTTTGAGAAGGCTCATCTTGTGTTTTCCATTCAGATAAAACATTCTCCAGCTCTTTATCCCATGAAATAAGTTTTTTTCCGATCCATATATTTAACAGACCCAAAGGCAAAACCTCACCTTGGAAATCATCAGGAAATTGTTGCTCAGCAAAATCTAAAAGAGGGTAATCTGTTGAACAAATTTTGTAACCACAAGCAAGAGCTGTAGCAATAACTACTCTATCTATATAGCTGAGATCAAAAAGTTCGCCATTGTTCTCATTGATGGTATGGTTTTCCAAAAGTAAATTAATGGTTGAAAGGTATTCATTGATAAGGAGTTTTTTATCAGCAGGAAAGACTAAATGTTTTATGTTTTTTTTGTAATCATTTCGCCAGGGATACTTGTTTTTGAATTTTTGTGTCTGGTATATTTCTTTATGGACTTCAGGGATGGTGTAACATTGATAATCTTGGTTAAGGAACATTTGAGGGGTGATACGAACAAGCATTAGTATACTGCAGGTATCACAAAGAACTTCCATTATCATGAACCTTCACTTCGGGCTTTGAGAGCATCAATTGCAAGGCGCGCATCTATTATATTTTCAAGGTTTAGCCATTCTCCTATTCTTCTTTCAGAGACTTTATCAATCTGTTTTGTAACCATTTCCAGAAAATGGGGGGTAAAAGTATTTAAGGTTTTTATATAATCAAGAGGCTCTTGTTCTTTGAAGAGAATCTCTCCTATTGTATGATAATCTTTTCTTAAATTTTGATCTCCTCCTGCAAAGCCTTTTTTATAATCCAGTTTTGGCAAAAGCTTCACAAGGCCATACATCGCATGGCCGTTTTCGCTTGAAAAATCTTTTATTTTATTTACCTGGACTGGTTTAGCACATCCGGATATTGCCCTGTCTACAGTTTTGACATAAGCGGGCGGAAACTGCATATGATTGGCAACCGCATCACAAAAGGTTTCTTCTTCTTCTTCAAAAAGGGACCTTTCTCTTTCATCAAGGAGAGCATGAACCGTTTCGTGGAGAAGCGGAAAAATCAAATCAAGGATATTTGTAGAATTATTGATAAAGACAACCCGGTGATTATGTATTTTACAGTAAAAAGCATAACTTTTTATTGATGTAGGAAAGTCTCTGAAAATGATTACAATGCCTAACTTATTAAGAAGGTCAAAAGTTTCATCATAATCAATAGGGTTTCCGCTTTCAATACCAGCAAGCCGTCTTAATTTTTGAGCCCAGGAATCGGCACTTCTTTCTTCGATACCTTCGACACGTAAAACAGGTACAAGGCCGGGATCGTTTGCCTTAAATAAAATTTCATATTCTTTTGCAAATTGCTGAGCTTCCTGTTTGGTTGCTTCGGTAATTTTAGTTGTGCCCTTTTTTCTGTGAAGGGGTACAGAAACAGACAAAGGCATATCGTCAGAGAAAAAATAGGCAGGTGTTACTTCAAACAAAGAACTAAGACGCATCAGGTGCTGGCCTTTTGGTATCTGGCCGTTTATCCAGTCATTAACAGCCTGACGGGAAACCTTAAGGGTTGATGCTATGGTTTTTAAATTGATTTTTTTGTCATTTGACAAGTTTCTAATTTTTTCTCCTTGCCAGGCCATGGGAAAAAGTCCTTAATAGGGATATGTTGTGAGTTGAAAATGATTGCTTGTGTAAAGTTTACTTTACGTTTCGACAGAAAGATTGTCAATCTTTAATTTAAAAATTGCTAAAATCTCAGAATTAAAAATGTATAACCTTCTGTAATTCCTTTTTATTGACAGGATAGCGGATTTAATCATATACTCTTTTTGCTAGAAAGAAAGAGTATAAAACATATTTTATGTAAATTTAAAGGATTAGTATGGTTCAGAAAAATGGTGAATTAGAAAATCGTCTCTGGGGTGCTGCGGACCAACTGCGTGCAAACTCAGCTCTCACTGCACAACAATATTCTCAACCGGTTCTTGGACTTATTTTCCTGAAATATGCCGATTACCGTTTTTCCGTGATTGAAAAAGAACTGGCCAAAAAAAACAAAAGTGGTCGCAGGACAATCGGCAAAGTTGATTATCAGGCAAAAGGTGTTCTCTACCTTCCAAAGAAATCCCGCTACGAATACCTCATCAACCAACCTGAAGGCAGCAATATAGGAAACGATATCAATAATGCAATGCGGGCCATTGAAAATGAAAACAAGGATCTGAAAGATATCCTGCCAAAGACCTACAACAGTTTTGAAAATCCCCTTTTGTTTGAACTGTTAAAAATATTCAACAGCATCCCGATGGATATGGAAGGCGATGTATTCGGTAAAATTTATGAATATTTCCTCGGTAAGTTTGCAATGGCAGAAGGACGTGGTGCTGGAGCATTTTATACACCGACATCTGTCGTAAAATTGATTGTCAACATTATTGAACCTTTTCATGGACGCATTTATGATCCTGCCTGTGGATCAGGAGGTATGTTTGTACAATCTGCTCGCTTTGTTCAGGAACATAAAAAATCACCCAGTAAGGAAATTGCAATTTATGGGCAGGAGAAAACTGATGTAACTATTAATCTTGCAAAACTCAACCTTGCTGTTCATGGTCTGTCTGGCGAAATCCTGCAGGGCAACACCTATTATGAAGACCGTCACAAAAGTCTTGGGAAATTTGACTTTGTGATGGCAAATCCTCCTTTCAATGTAGACAAGATTGATAAAGAGCGAATCAAGGACGATCCCCGATATTCATTAGGGATGCCGAGAGCTGACAATGGAAACTATATATGGATTCAGGACTTTTATAGTGCATTGAATGAAAAAGGTCGTGCAGGATTTGTTATGGCAAACTCTGCCAGCGATGCCCGGCAGTCTGAAATGGAAATTAGAAAACAGTTGATTGAAAAAGGTGTTGTCGATGTAATGGTTGCTGTATCATCAAATTTCTTTTATACAGTTACCCTTCCTGTAACGCTCTGGTTTCTTGATAATGGTAAGCAGGACACAAAACGTAAAGATAAGGTTTTGTTCATTGATGCCCGTCACATATATCGACAGATTGACCGTGCCCACCGAGATTTCACCGAGGAGCAACTGGAATTTTTGAGTAATATCGTCAGAATGTATCGCGGTGAGAATATCGAAATGAGTCATGACAGCAAAAAGTTGATGAAAGATTACTTTCCAAAAGATAAATATCTTGATGTAAAAGGACTCTGTAAGATTGCAACAATTGATGAAATTGAACAGCAGGGATGGAGTCTGAACCCAGGTCGATATGTTGGTGTTGCTGAAGGGGAAGAAGATGATGTTGATTTTGCTGAACGGTTGGAAGAGTTGAATGAAGAATTGGAAGTGCTGAACAGCGAGGCAAGGGAACTGGAAGAGCAGATTGCTGAAAATGTTGCTTTAATGATTGATAATATTTAGATTTAATTATGAAATCCAAATGGAATAGTTGTCAATTAGGGGATGTTTTGGAGTTAAAAAGAGGTTATGATCTTCCAAATCGCCACCGCGAAGATGGTGAAATCCCAATTATATCTTCATCCGGCATAACGGGATATCATAGTGAGGCAAAGGTTAGTGCTCCTGGAGTTGTAACTGGACGATATGGGACGTTAGGAAAAGTTTTTTTTATTAATCAAGACTTTTGGCCACTAAATACTACGCTTTATGTAAAAGATTTTAAAGGTAATGACCCTCTCTTTTTAAGTTACTTTTTAAAAACTCTCAATTTTTCAAATCAAAATGTTGCGGGAGCAGTTCCTGGAGTAAATCGTAATTATCTTCACATTATGGATGTAACTATTCCGGAGATACAATTACAACAAAAAATAGCGTCAATCCTCTCTACTTATGATGATCTGATTGAAAACAACACCCGCCGTATCAAGATACTGGAAGAGATGGCACAGCGGATTTACCGTGAGTGGTTTGTGCATTTTCGGTTTCCGGATCATGAGAAGGTGAAAATGGTTGAGTCGGAACTGGGTATGATACCGGATGGGTGGGAGGTTGAAAGTATTAATGAAATAAAATATTTTAATTTTATTAACGCAAACGTAACACCTTATGAGGATAAAAAAGAATATTTTGCAACTGCAAACATTGAAGGAACAAAAATTATCAAACAGGGCATTTGGTATGAGCATAAAAACAAACCTAGTAGAGCGCAAAAACAACCTGTAATATTTTCAGTTTGGTTTGCAAGAATGAAAGACACATTCAAGGTTTTAGGTTTTTCTGAGATTAATAAAAACTTAGCGGAGAAATCTATTTTATCTTCGGGTTTTGCCGGTTTTAAGTCTGAAAAAGATGTTTTTGGGTTTTTATACTATACAATTAATTCTGAACATTTTCACATATTGAAGGATATTTATTGCACAGGTGCAACTCAAATGTCTTTAACAAATGAAGGTCTAAAAAAAATTAATACAATTGTGCCACCGGAGAATTTGATACATAAATTTAGTTCTACAGTTAATCCTATGATTGATACATGTCTATTATTAGAAAAATCAAATCAAAATCTCCGTCAGACCCGTGACCTGTTACTGCCAAAACTCATATCAGGTAAAATAGACGTTGAAGACCTTGATATTGATACAGGAGAGCTTGTTGCATGAGTGCCTATCATAAAGACGATGAAGCAGCACTGGAACAGGCAGCAATTGAAGTATTTCAATCGCTTGGATGGGAATACATCTATGCAGAACATGAAAATGATAATGACCCAACTCTTCTTGGTCGTGAACATCAAGGCGAGGTTGTTTTAACCCGTTATCTTGAACCAGCACTCCAGAAATTAAATCCGACCCTCCCTCCTGAAGCAATCCGTGAAGCAATTGATATCCTCACTCATGACCGCAGCACTATGAGTATCGCAGGAGCTAACCGTGATATTTATCAACACCTTAAAAACGGAATCAAAGTCACATGCAAGGATAGTAAAGGCAATGAAACCGTTGAGCGGGTAAAAGTCATTGATTGGAACAATCCTGATAATAATAATTTCCTGATGGTATCACAACTCTGGGTAAACGGTGATCCATATAAACGCAGACCTGATCTTGTTGGGTTTATAAACGGATTGCCTATGATTCTCATTGAACTCAAAGCATCTGATAAACCAATTTTTAATGCTTTCAAGGATAATTTTACAGATTATAAATCAACAATCACATCCATATTTTGGTACAACGCATTTGTAATCCTATCAAATGGTGGTCAGGCAAAAATTGGAAGTGTCACTGCACCGTGGGAACATTTTATAGACTGGAAAAAGATAAATGATGAAGGTGAAAAGGGCATCATATCACTTGATACCCTGATAAAGGGAACCTGTGAGAAGCAGCGATTCATTGATATCCTTGAAAACTTCACCTATTTCAGTGATGAAAAAGGCGGTCTGATAAAACTCGTTTCAAAGAACCATCAATATCTCGGTGTCAATAATGCCATTCAAGCGGTTACACAAATTAAGGATAATCAGGGTAAACTCGGAGTATTTTGGCATACTCAGGGAAGCGGTAAAAGCGCCTCAATGGTGTTTTTCTCTCAGAAGGTATTGCGTAAAATTGAAGGCAACTGGACCTTTGTAATTATTACCGACCGCATTGAACTTGATAACCAGATTTACAAGACATTTGCACGTGGTGGTATTATCAAACAGAAGGAAGTTCATGCGGAGACTTCAAAACATCTTCGTGAGCTCCTGCAACAAGACCACCGATATGTGTTTACCCTGATTCATAAATTTAGAACAGATAATGGTAAACGACATCCCGTGTTGTCGGAGCGCAGTGACATAATTGTCGTTACCGATGAAGCACACCGATCTCAGTATGATGTGCTTGCCCAGAATATGCGTGATGCGTTACCTAATGCTGCATTTATTGGATTTACAGGTACTCCGTTAATAAAGACTGAACAGGAACGTACCCGTGAAGTGTTTGGTGAGTATGTTAGTGTTTATAATTTCAAACAATCAATCGAGGATAAGGCAACCGTACCGCTTTATTATGCAAACCGCATTCCTGAGGTTCAGTTGACCAATGAAAACCTCAATGAAGACATGGAGCAGTTACTTGATGATGCAATGCTTGATGACGACCAGGAAAAGAAACTTGAACGGGAATTTGCCAAGCAGTATCACATCATAACCCGTGATGGCCGGTTGGAGATAATTACTAAGGATATAGTTGCTCATTTCATGGGACGTGGACATCTCGGCAAAGCAATGGTTGTATCCGTTGACAAGGCAACTGCTGTAAAGATGTATGATAAGGTCCAAAGATACTGGAAGAAATATCTTGATGATTTGAAATCAAAGGTTAAATCAGCATTAAATGAACAGAAGGATGAAATAAAACAGAAAATCATATTTATGCAGAACACCGACATGGCGGTTGTCGTGTCACAGGGGCAAAATGAAGTTGAGGAGATGAGAAATAAAGGTGTTGAAATCCTTCCACATCGTAAACGAATGGTTAGTGAAAACCTTGATGAGAAATTCAAAGACTCAAATGATCCATTTCGTATCGTATTTGTTTGTGCCATGTGGATGACCGGGTTTGATGTTCCATCCTGTTCAACCATATATCTTGATAAACCCATGAAGAACCATACCCTGATGCAGACCATTGCCAGGGCAAACCGAGTGTTTACAGATAAACAGAACGGTCTTATTGTTGATTATGTTGGAGTATTTAGAAATCTTGAGAAGGCACTTGCCATATATGGAGGTGGTGTTGGCGGTGATACCCCAATTAAAAATAAAGATGAAATAAAAACACAACTGCAATTGGCCATTGCTGATACGGTAACGTTTCTGAATGGTGTTAATGTTGACCTGTCCAAGATTATTCAAACTGATAATGTTCTTGAACGAACAAAATTGAAGGACGATGCAGTTGATGAGATTCTTGTTAATGAGGATAGTAAAAAGAAGTACTTGCAATTTGCAGATACTGTCAGGGCATTTCATAAAGCATACCTTCCAGACCCACTAGAGCAGGCAATATCCGAAACTGTATACATTATCAGAAAACTTGCCGACCAGATCAGGGGTCTCACCCCTTCAGCTGATATATCTGAACTCATGGGTCAGGTGGAAGACCTGCTGGATGAGTCTATTGAAGGATATAAAATAAAAGACCCGCAAGAACCTTATGAAACAAAATTGTATGACCTGTCTAAAATTGATTTTGATGCACTAAGAGCAAAGTTTGAAAAAGGTCGCAAAAGGATTGAAGTAGAACAGTTAAAGGGGATGATTAAAAAGAAACTTCTGCAAATGATTGAAGCGAATAAGACCAGAATGGATTTCCTTGAAAAATATACGGAAATGATTGATGAATATAACTCCGGCTCCAAGAACATTGAAGAGCTCTTTGATAATCTGGTTAACCTTGCTCGGGAATTAAATGATGAAGAGAAACGATACATTCGTGAGGGATTAAGCAGCGAAGAGGAACTGACCATATTTGATTTGCTAACAAAACCGAACATGAAACTTTCAAAGAAGGAAGTGAAAGAAGTAAAAAAAGTCGCACAATCCCTGCTTAACAAATTGAAGACGGATAAGTTTGTGCTCGACTGGTCAAAAAAACAGCAGACCCGTGCAGCGGTTCAGCTGACCATATCTGAAGTGCTGGACGAATTGCCGGAAGTTTATGTAAAAGAAACCTATGAACAGAAATGCAACCAGGTTTATCAGTATGTTTATGATACTTTTTGAGGGTCTGTTTTTTCTTACCACTCAAACGATTCGTTTTTATCCTCTTTTTTAAAGGAAAACATGTCATGGTGAGTTTTAATATCAGTTCCTGTTTTTGTTTTTTTAGGTGTCATTAATATCTCAGGCAGCCTCGCCAATAAAAAAGGATTATCTTGCTTATCACAGCAAATCAAGATATCCCCTAGTTTTGTTCTGTTAGCAGAATATAAATCTGGCAAAGTAATTTCATTCATCCAAAACCATTTTTTGCCTTTTAGTGCGTTTTCAATAAATTCAAAGTTATTATCCGAATATTTGTTTTCTAAATTTTTTAAATGTTTTAAATAGGTTTTCTTTTCTAAAAGCATTGTACGAATTACGGGGAACCTTTTTTGGAATACCATATGGTTAATCAACTCATCCATCCAATTATTTTTGAAAAACTTTTCTGGGTTTTCTTCATAATCTCTAAGAATGTTGTTTAAGATTATCGAAGCATAACTTTGTGCAGTATTTGAGGAAAACTTTGTATTGTTAGGGAGTATTCCAATTGCATAAAAAGCTCTAAATTTGGGGTCTTCTTTGGGTAGTGTAACTCTTTGAAGGGCTTTAACAGGCAAATTATAATACATACCCATGTTATCATCATGAAAAACAAAATTATCTACCCAAGCATTACTTGGATGGTATGGAGCCTTTTCTAGGTCTCTGTAATAATATTGAGCTTCAGGGTACCAAATATCTGTGTTAAGCGTGTGGCCAATAATTGGAACCACATGAGCGGAGGGGCATGTAGTTGTAAATACAAGCAAGGCAGGGTAGCCGGATTCTACAACTGAATATATAAAATCAGCATAGTTCATGTTCGGTTCTGCAAAACAATCTTGATATATTGTTTTTAATCCAAAACTTTTTAATACAGCTGTGATTTCACTAATCAGCAATCCATCCTTAAACTTCACACCAGTAAAACCAGAATCTTCACTATACTGATACTTGCCCATTTTAATTGTTTTGTGATCTATTTTTAATAGCTGATTTATTATTTCGTAGTCTATGTTTTTCGCCTGTGTCTTTAGGTTGTTAATAATCATTCTGAGAGCGGCATGCGCACATACATTAGTAATATTGTTTTGCTGACAATAGAAACTTCCAAAGATTTGAAGCTTTTTATTGTTTATAGAGGTATCAAAATTTTTTGCCGTATGAATATATTGATTCATTTTATTTAGCGGTCGAAAGCCTTTTTCATCCTTTTTATAAATGGTAGGACTTTTCATTACCGCCTGAGGAATATAAGATTTATATTTTCCACTTGGTAATTTTGCATTAATAATTACAATATATCCTAGGAAGCTTTCATTTAAACCCTCCTCTATTTCTTCAATCTTATTTATTTTTGTATTGAAGAAGCTGATTCTTTTTATTTCACCACTTACAGGACCTTCGCAACGGTTCTCAAGTGCATCAAATTCACTTTTCATACAATCATTAGAGTTTAAAGTTTCTGCGCAAAACGATTCAACCTTCATTTTTCTCATTAAAGAACAGATTCGATGTAAGGGATTGTCTCCAATGCCTTGCTGTTTCCAATATTGTGGTATGAATTTATGGAAGAAAGAATAGGACTGGCCACATGAGCTTATAACAACAGCTGTAGTCTTGCATCCTGAAATCATAACCCCCCCTAAATAAAAAGAGATAATGACGTTTTTGCCGTTACCTCTTTTAAAAATTTAATTTATTTAACTTGGAATTAAAACTTTAGTACTTTGCCTAATGAAATATTCTTTTCTTCAGAACTTTTTTCCCAAGCGATAATTTTATCAATTTCTCTTTTTTGTTCTTTTGTAAGTTCAAAGATTCTTTTAGGAGTCTTAAAGCTTGTTACTGCTTTTTTGCTACTTTTTTTACCAGTACTCATATTTTAGCCTCCTCTTTTCTTAGATTATATATAAGTAGAGTAGTTAAAATGTTTTATTTGTTAAATTTAAATTATTTATAAACAATAAAAAATACTACCATTCTTATAAATTGCTGTCAAATTATATTTTTTCCTTATTAAGCGTAAGAATGATAAAAATATACGAAATTATTTAATTTTATAATAGATATGTTTTTGATAATCCTTTAATAGTTTTTTATACTTAACGTATCGACACCAGAAAAAAAATATTGAGTTCTTATTTTATATAACACACAAACATTCTTATTGAACAGTTAAATATGAATTCACTTAAATGATATTAAGTCCTCTAGAATTGTTATGAATTTTGATGGGACTTTGAAGAAAAAACAGAACGTCTCGTGGATTATATGGATTTTCTAAGTTTCCATATAGCCCAATAAAACAAGGGGCTTACAGTCTTTTAACATACTTGCAAGCCCCTTTTAATATCTCTTTTTATTCATTTAGTGACTCTAAAAATCAAGCGTCTTCACTGCCCGCGGAAACGGAATCACGTCCCGAATATTCTGCATCCCGGTAACAAACTGAATCGCTCTCTCAAACCCAAGCCCGAAACCGGCATGGGGCACACTGCCGAACTTGCGGAGGTCAAGATACCACCAGTAATCCGCCGGATCAAGATCGAAATCCTTGATGCGCTGCTCAAGCTTATCATGATCTGATTCACGTTCACTTCCGC
>Ga0208902_1000116_pt1 | contig 48724 bp, 48 predicted proteins | sample AntAceMetag02UKH_FD_184767 | JGI IMG/M metagenome (GOLD analysis project Ga0208902, IMG submission 184767) | Saline lake microbial communities from Ace Lake, Antarctica - Antarctic Ace Lake Metagenome 02UKH (SPAdes) (version 2) | ecosystem: Environmental > Aquatic > Non-marine Saline and...
ATAAGTTGTGTTCTGTTTTTTATATGTTTGATTTTTGGAGAATAATTAATTTTTAATGGGGGACCTTTATCCTTACTTGACTTTTATATCAATAGGTGACTCCTTTTTACTATGAGGCTAGGGTGCATAAAAGTTCTATTAATCTGATTGCCAATAGTTATGAACAATTGTTAGCTCATGAGCCCAAAAACTTACATTGTCGCCTTTCCAGTTCTTGCCTATATCCCGAGCACATTTAAAAAATCCTTCCCCAGGCATGTTGATATCTTGACGAATTACAACCGCTGAAAGCATTGGGCGTTCGTTCTTGTGTTCATGATAGTTAATTTCATCGAGTATTTCTGCAATTTTATTCCTATCTGATGGATTACCCATATCTAAACCGATTATCCGACCCACGACAGCGTAGTAAGTTACTTTTTGCGTCCGTGCTATCTTTTTGAGTTCCTCGTAAATTTCTTGATTCATAAACCGCTCCTTTTTATCCTTCTCATCAATTTGATACAAGATCTTACCAGACGCTTTAGCTAAATCTTTTCCTTCAAACTACAAAATTAAGAAACACAACATCTAATTTTCATCAGGACACATCTTACTCAAAAAATCTAATCTAGCAAAGCATTTTTTAGTCAAATTCAAGATTTTTCTTCAGAAAACGGCCTTAAAGAACAGTGATTTTCCGAAATCCGCCAAAAAACCCAAGCCTAGTAAGGCAAATTTAAACGGGATGTATCCTGGAATAATTTTCGAGTGATTTTAGATAAAGTTTTAAAGATATTTTGCATTACTGATTCGATTTTCTGCTATTACTTATTTCAAATTCATAAAATTTTGAAGTTTTCGTATCGCAAAAATTACGGATATACTTTAGATTGCAGTATTAGGACATTTTTTTATTTACTTTTTAAGAAAAGGTGCCCCCTTTATACCGCAATGTGCTCATATTTTTCACCTTCATATAAAATATACATCATGCATTGTCAAATTTATTTTTAACAATTCTTCGATTACCTTTATTATTGCGGTCTATTTTTCTCGAACTTTTATTGAAAATTACCCTATGTTCTCTAGCCATACGTTCCATATCTTTTTTAGTCGTGTTTTTAGCAATTCTTAAATTATTTTTGGCCATTTTGTAGTCAGGCTTAATTTCCAAAGCTTTTTTAAAACACTCTATAGACTTTTTTTTATCTAAAAGCAAACCATGCGCAAGCCCCATATTGCACCAGACAACATGATTTTTGGAATTTAAAACGCAATAAGCCTTATAGGCTTCTATAGCGTCAGCAGGTTTGTTTTTCTTAAGGCATTCCATGCCTTTATAAAATAGATCCTCAGCTTGCTTTAGAATATCAGCGCCTGGTTCAAGCTTATTAAACTCAGCCAAAAACCCTACTTTTTTGCAAGGATTTCCTAAGTTTTGGCGCTCTTCCAAAATCGCCTCTACAGGAGTTTTTCCCCCTAATTCTTCTTTTGGCGAATTAAGCCATTCATCATTTACTTTGTCAGCTTTAGCTTCAAGCTTTTTAATATCCTTATAGTTATCAGGATTAACTTTTGACTGCATATAGCCCATACAAGCATGGATAAGCACATTTTCTGTAGGCCCTATTATTGATGAAGGATCATTCTTGGCAATAAAACTATTCCATAAATCAATAAAAGCTTGGGATAATTCTTGAGAATTAAATTCGGGGAAAGGTTTTATTTTGTTAAAAACATCCTTAATAATATCACTATTTCTACCTTTAATTTTTGCTCGTTTTTCAAGTTTATTTATCATTTGTTCAATATATTTTGGCTCAAGATCTGCTTCCCGGCAAAAAAGCTTTAATCGTTCTTCCGGAGGAAGTTTTTCTCTCTGTTCTTGAGCGAAAAACATTTTACAAATGTCTAAGGGGTTAAGAGATGATTTTCCTTGTGGTGTTTTATGACTTTTAAAAAATAGCTTAGTCATTGAAGCGGTTTTCTCCGGAAAAACATGGCCTATTCCCGTTAGAATATAATAGCCATGGATAGGTAGCACTCTTAATAGAACGATTTCTCCTTTTTGGATATTTTTTGTAAAAGTCGTATCTTTAACATTGTATTCTTTACCGTTAGTCAAATCATTAATAATTGCTTCTTTGCCAATTCGTAAAGCTTTTACTTCAAAAACACTATAAGCATTACTCAAAAAACCTCTATAAATAGCTTTAATTTTTTCATCTAACGGTTCATTGTCTAAGAAATACCTCAAAAGATTCTTTGAAAGCGCATCACTTTTGCAGTCAAAAATAAACCAATCAAATAATATACGCTTTTTCTCCCCTTCATCCATATTCAAAGTTTCAAAAATACGTGATTTTTCATCTAATTCAGCTGCAACGTCTTTGTGATTCCTCACAAATTCAGAAATTCGAGAGTAAAATTCAGCCATTATGTCTTGGTAATTAAATTCATCCATAGTTCTGCTTGTTCTTTACCGTATATGTTTAATTATTTAACCTTAACACAAGTATTGTCATTTCTTTAATTATAATATTAATTATTATAATTGCGGAAGTGGTACAATTTTATATACATTAGCTTTTCTATCAGAGAAATTAGGCGGGGTTGGTCTATCTCTGGTAATTTCAATTATGCCCTTCTCCTCTAACTCTAACAAGCCTAAAGAAATGGTCGTATCGCTTATGCCGTAGAGTTTTGCCATATCTTTTTGACTGCGAAACCAAAAAGGATAACGCGTAGAGCGAGTAGCTTCATATACGCAAATCAAATATATATATTTCGCCCGCATTGAAAGATAATCAGGGTAGCCATATTGCCAATACTCAAACGGTATTATGATAGATAGCTCATTCTTAAGGGGTTTTAAAGTAATTACGCCTTTTTTATATTTAATAAGCCCGTATTTCCTAAGACGTATAAGCAAGCGATGTATTCTTTCATAAAAATAATGATGTTTATTGCGATATTTGCCTAAATTCTTCGGGGCAGTATAACCCATATCTTTAGCTAAAGAATCATAATTGACAGTAATGGTGTCTTTTTTCTCTTTTTGCTGCATCTTGAGTAATAATAAGTAAAGATCAAGCTGTTTTGTAGCTTGGCTTTTGAGAAGCCTTCGGCCTGATTTAGATGAAAGAAGAAAATCCTGAGAAATAGATACACCTTTGGTTAAAGGTAAAAAGGCATCTTTATCTTGAAAAGGAGTATTCTCAACATGTTTCCTGAAAATAATAGCATCAAGCATAGAGTCTGTAAGATAACTAGCCTCGTTATTATCCTCCATTGCTGCCCGTGACCAGTTAGCACTGCCTAAAAATAGATATTTATCGTCAATGGCAATACCCTTTATATGCAAAAGTTGTTTTGGGGTGTCAAAATACACGGCAATATTATTTTCTTTTAGCTTTTTATAGGCAAGACGGCTTGCTTTAAGCTTTGAGTTCTCCAGAAGTACTTTAACAGAAACCCCGCGGTTTTTAGCATCTATAAGATCATTAACCAGCTGATTAATAGGGCCTTCTCCCTTAGGCTCCAAAATAATAAAATACATAGCAATGGTAATCGATTTTTTAGCATGGGTTAGATGTTTATGAAGAGCTTCCTGATACTCCTTCCCAAAAAGCACTTCGGCAGAGGCATTTAGTGGTAGGAATATGATTACGAGAGAAATAGTGAGTGTTAAAAGTGTATTTTTGATAGTTTTCATTTTTAAAGGGAGTTGACCCCTTTTTAATTTTACACGGGACTATTTATATAGCTAATATATATCATAAAAATTAAATCAAATTAATAAAATTATTCCTTAGTTTTAGTGAATGAATTAACCGATAAAGGGTAAGTGTTGTTAGAAAAATATAGCTCAATTTCCTGATATCGGTCTTTTTGCGCGCAAGCTTTAGCGAAGTTTCTGTGAAATTCCGGGAATTTACCAGGTCCGTTTATAAGAATAAGCCTAGTGCGTCTCCTTGTATCTATATCATTATGAGAAAAAAGCATAGCTAATCCCTTTTTGTGCTCCTCAACCCAATTACAGTAATCTAATCCCTGAAAGATTGCGCTCTGCAATCGCTTATTGGTCATTTTTTCATACTTAAGTTCTATAACCGTGAGCCAGCGTCTTTTTCTTTCAAGTGCTAAAACATCTATCATTTCCGATTTGGTTGTACCTTCACCGGCTGGAACCTCGCAATCAAGAACGTGATACTTCTTTCCATTAAGTTCACCGCCTGATTTGAAGTATCGAACAATAGAAGCATGAAAATCGTCTACTTCGTTTCGGATAGTCGGGTTTTCGGTTAGATGCTTTTCACAATGCTCATCGTACCTTTTGAATCTTCTTTCCAGTGAACTAAAACGATTTACATTAATAAATTGAAGAAGCCTAAGATCTGAAACTACAGCATTGAAAAGACGCATCTTTCGCAAAAATACCTCATCAAAAGAATGTCCCAATATAAGCAAGGGGGTATTTCTATCGCCTTTGGATATTTTGTGCCAAAACTTAAAAACTAAAGGTAATAATTCGGTCTGAAGCGGGGTAGGTAAATCTCGAAGGTCTTTTCCGGAACCTCCATATCCGATAATCACGACTCTACGCTTCTGATTTTTTTCTTTGATAATACCCTGGCAGAACTTAAGATGGTTGTTAATTTTACTTGATTCTATCTTAAGGTCTAACGTACCCTTTAAATAATTAATGATATAATCAACAAACTCATATCTTTCTAAGACCCTTACATTAAATCTTTGTCTTTTCTTTTTCTCTGACATCAGCTAAATCCTGCCCATATGTCGAGCTATCGCGCCGGGTAAATCCTTTCGTTTTAATTCTTTTACGACTTTTTTCCAGTTACACCCGTTAATGGCTCGATCATCTATATATACGTGAGCCACAAACTTTTCCATTTCAATATGATGATAAGGAAAACCATACTTTTTAAGCCATTTTTCTGTTATTTTTTTACAGCAGCTATTCCGCGAGGTGTAAAAAACAATCGTATGACCTTGCTTGTATAACTTTTTAACCGATTGCAAAGCATTTTTAATCGGCTTTGCTTCCATTAGCCCGCTTGGGCTGCCATTTACCCTTGTAAAATTAACTTCAGACCAATCTGCTATTGTACCATCTATATCAATGGCAATTGTTAATTTTTTGCCTAGTGGTAAAAACTTCATTTTTTGTTCCTTACTTAATTACTTAAAATAGAAGCGTTCCCTATTCCATTATTTCGCTAACAGCATTTCGATAGTTGCAATAATCACAATCTTTATCCGCCGACGGAATTTGATCTTGCTGTAAGCAAGCATGGATTTCTTTTATTTTATCTTCAACCCAGTTGTCATCCCCTTCGTAAGCAATTAGGGTTAGATCAAATTCAAGTTTTCCATCAAACTTGTCTATGTCAGTTCTTCCGTTACAATAGACGAAATAGCCGGTATTTGATACTTTAAGCTCATTTCTGCGCAATAGCCATTGATATACTTCCATTTGACGTTTATAGCTATTTTGCCAATCCTTATTAAGTTCGGTTATCTCTTCATTCTTGCTGGTTGCCTTGTAATCGACAACAATGTATTCACCTGCAGGATTTTGCCAAAGGTCATCAATAGCACCGGTAATAATAAAATTAGTTGGTTTGTGTAAATATTGCACACCTTTAAAATTTTCTCGCCATTGGTTAAGTTGTTCATGTGCGATAGGAATAGCATCTACACCATATTTCTTCATTAAGGGATGTGCTTTTCCATCTTGTCTCAGTAGATCAAATTCTTTTTTGAGTAAAGCATCAACCGCGCTATTTAATGCAAAAGGAAATCCCGGAGGCCTGCCTATTCCCAATCGCCTATCCAGATAAAAACAGCGTGGGCAATTAATATAAAGATCTATCTTTGACCGGCTTACCTTAAAGGGTTCCGAACTGTTGGGATCATATAAATTTCGTGTACGTTTTGGGTTGTAGTATTGGGACATTTTTATATTTGTTTTTCAAGAAAAGGGAGTTGATAATATGAGATATAAACCTATTTTATAAAAGTAGGCGGTTCCTCAGAACGCTGGTACAACAGGGTACCACGTTAATTGAAGGAGGTAACCGCCATGAATTACGTAGGAGTCGATTTACACAAAGAACGTTCTTGGTTTTATATTATGAATGAACAAGGTAAAAAAATATCTAGTAAGAGTATATCAAACGAATTAGGAGTGTTAAAGGAATATTTTCAAAGCATCACTAAACCCTTCACCTTGGCTGTTGAAGCAACCTATAACTGGTATTTCTTCGTTGATTTAGCCGAAGAATATGCTGATAAAGTTTATCTTGCTAACTCTTACGAGCTTAAAGCTTTCGCTAAACGTAACAAAAAGACTGATAAAATAGATGCTAGGCTTATAGCTGATATCCTGCGTAAAGGTTATTTGCCATCAGTACACATTGCCGATAAAGAAACTCGTGAGCTCAAAGAGTCTTTACGTTATCGAATGAATCTCATCAAAGATAGGTCTAAGGCAATCTTTAGGCTAAAGGCTTTATTGGATAAATTAGGAATGCAAGCAACTGGTGATTTCACAACGAATAAAGCGCTTGATAATATCGACTTTACTTCTATACCTACCGGATACCATTCATTGGTTAATAAATATATTGAACAATTGAAATGGTACTGGGAGAAACTATGGGGCTATCGTAAAAATTTAGAAAAACGATTAATAACGGATCAGGATATACTTAATTTAATATCTATTCCCGGAATTGGCTTCTTTAGCGCAGCATTAATAAAAACTGAAATTGCAGACATATCTCGATTTAAAAATTTTAATAGATTATGTTCTTATGCCGGCCTTGCCCCCAGTGTACACCAAAGTGCTAATACTTGCAGACGTGGCCCGCTTAGTAAAAACAGATGTAAAAATCTCCAATGGATATTGCTTGAAAATTCTATACATTTCATACATGCTATGCCTAGTATTGCTAAAAAACATGAGCGAATAAAACAAAGGAAAAGTTATAATACGGCAAAGGTAGCGTGTGCAAGAGATATGCTTAAAGCCGTATATCATGTTTTAAAAGATAAAAGAAAGTTCTTTATAAAGAAGAATGATGTTATCCGGACACACGCGATTTCTGCGCTCTCTGGGGTCTGAAGTGCCATTAAGGCAGCTTCGTGGAGTTGATTAGCGGGGAATCGTTTCCGATATTATCATGCTGGTTGATAATAATTCAACGCAGCCAATAGGTGACTGAAGTTCGGTATATTCCGAAGCTTCTTAAGATAATAAGTTGTGTTCTGTTTTTTATATGTTTGATTTTTGGAGAATAATTAATTTTTAATGGGGGACCTTTATCCTTACTTGACTTTTATATCAATAGGTGACCCCTTTATTACTAAAATCATATAATTTAAAGAAAAGCACTAGAAACATTATCAGAAAAGCAAAAACCCTTCTTGCTCAAATAAACCCCTATTATCCGGCCTTTTTCTCTTTTGTACTTAAGTAAACCATCTTTCAAGAGGTCATTTAGAGCTTTGTCCTCTAATTTCAGAAAATCATATCCGGTATAAGCCCTAAACCACTTGAAATTTATACCTTCTTTAGTGCGAATTTTTATTGCTGCTAACTCCTTAGCTTGATTCTTTTTCGACAAAATTTCACTAAAAGAAACTGGACTCCTCCCTTCTTTTACTCTTTTAATATACTCACTAACATCAGAAAGATTCTTTTCTCTGCTTTTTACCTTAGTTTGCACATTTTCAATAAAAGAAACTGCTGATGGCCCTAAACCTAGATAAAGATTACCCTGCCAATAGCTATGATTATGTTTAGACTTAAATCCTGTTTTTGCAAAGTTTGAAATCTCATAATGCTTAAATCCTTTCTTAGTGAGATAATCAATAGTCTTTTTATACATCTGAGCCAACACTTCATCACCCAAGGGAACGACAAACTTCTTTTTAACTTGTAAAAATAAAGGAGTATTCTTCTCGTAAGTTAGGCAATAGGTTGATATATGTTTTAACCCTAAAGAAGTCGCTTGTTTTAACTCTTTGCCCCACTCAGGTAATGTCTCTCCACTTACACCAAAAATTAAATCAATTCCTATATCTTTAAAGCCAACTTTCTTAGCTAATCGTATTGCTTCTATTATCTTGTCTCGATTATGGATTCTTCCTAAGCGTTTTAGCTTCTGGTCAGAAAAGGATTGTGCGCCAATACTAAGACGATTAACTCCACTATTATAAAACAATTCTAATTTTCTCTGATCTACACTCTCAGGATTAACCTCAATTGTAAACTCATCAACCTTAGCGCTTATCTTGCTTAGCGCTTTTAATAATTTCTTTAATAAAGAAAACTCTAAAACACTTGGGGTACCACCGCCAATATAAAGAGTATAAAATTTACTATTCAAGGATTTTATCTGCTTGCAAATAACATCTATATAAGCATTAGCCAAAAGCTTATCGTAACAACAACTATAAAAGTCACAATAAGAGCACTTCTTTTGACAAAAAGGTATGTGGATATATAAAGATTTATTCATTTTGTGTTATAATTATACAAAATGGTTAGACTTTAGTCTACTAAATCTTTAATTAAAGAAAAATAATGAAAAACCCTTTCTTTAGTGTAATTATACCAACTTGTAATCGTAAGGATTTCTTGCCAATTACTATTGAATCAGTTCTCAACCAAAGCTATACCGATTATGAACTAATTATCGTTGACGATGGTTCAAGTGATGAAACAAAAGCTATAATAAAGAAACTCTATAACAACAATAAAAAGATTATCTACACTTATCAAAAACATCAAGGCGTCTCTTCAGCAAGGAATAAAGGTCTAATCAAAGCAAAAGGTAAATTTATATCATTCCTTGATTCTGATGATCGTTTTCTAAAAAATAAACTGCTGATTTTCCACGATTATATAAACAAAAATCCTAGTTATAAAATATTCTATAGTGAAGAAATATGGTATCGAAATGGTAAGTTTTTTTCACAAAAAGCTCATCATAAGAAGCCTAACGGTTTTATATTTAGCCACTCTCTTAGACTATACTCTGTAGGTTTATCTACAGCAGTTTTTAGTCGAGATATTTTTAAAAGGATCGGTTATTTTGATAAGAATCTCCCAGCTTGTGAAGATTATGACTTATTACTACGAATAAGCTCAATCTACCCAATATTCCTTATTCCAGAATATTTAACTATAAAAGAAGGTGGTCATGCTGATCAACTATCAAAAAAATATCCAGCTATGGATAAATTTCGAATTTATGCCTTAGAAAAAATCTTAAAAAGTAAAAGTCTTTCTATGATTAATTATCAATTAGCCTATCAAGAGCTTAAAACTAAGTGCGATATTTATATTAAAGGTGCAATAAAAAGAGGTAAGAAAGCTGAAATTAATTACTATAAAAATCTTTGCAAAAATTTTTTAATCCATTAAACTATAGTAAAACCGAAATGCAAAATTCAACTATCCTTCAGCAAAAAATTCAACAAAAACTTGGTCTTAAGCTAAATAGAAACCAATTCCGTGAAATTGAACGTCTAGCTTTTGAGATAAGTAAACGAGATAATATCTCTTATGATAAAGTTTTAGAGCCTTTAGAAAAAAAAGCTGGCTTTATTAAATTTAGCAGTAAACTCAAATTCTTTTTCTTAAAAAACACCCTGATTAAATACCGTTTTCCTCAAACATCACAAAATCAAAAAATTGACCAAAAAAACATCTTCTTAAGCAAAGTAAAACAACCTTTAAATGATAACTGGCAAGTAAAACCTCCGTTTAAACCTTTAAAAATATTTGTAGAAACTGAGGTTATTAAGAGCCAACTTTTAACTAATTTTCAGGAAAAATTTCCCAATATCGAAGTTGAAGAAATTGACTATTATAGCCGCTATGTAAAAACAAATAAATTTACTATTTCAGAATTAAAAAAACCACTTGTTTTTATTGTCAAAGAAAGAGGTGACTTTATAAAAAGGTGTCCCTGTACTAAAAAACATTTAACTTGCGGTTATTGGATATTTAACTTAGGTTTTGGTTGCCCTTTTGATTGCTCTTACTGTTATCTTCAACAATACAGTAATTTTCCAGGACTAATCTTACCCGCTAATACAGAAGATTTCTTTACTAGCTTTGATAAGTTTTCTAAAAATCTTAAAAAACCAATAAGAATTGGAACCGGTGAATTTTGTGATTCTTTAGCTCTTGACCATATAACCGAATATTCAAAAACTTTGGTTCCTTATTTTATAAATAAAAAAGTTTTGTTTGAACTTAAAACAAAGAGTGATAATATCGCTAATTTATTAACTCTGAAATCTTCGCCCAATATTATTGTATCTTGGTCTCTAAATCCTGCTTCTACAGCTAGAAAAGAAGAACAAGCTACGGCATCCTTAGACCAAAGACTTGAGGCAGCAGCAAAAGTTCAAAATGCTGGATTTGGCGTTGGATTTCACTTCGACCCAATTATTCATTTAGATAATTGGCAAAAATTATATGGTGAAGTTATTGATAAGTTATATTCAAAACTTAAAAAGCCTTTCGCTTGGATAAGCTTAGGCACCCTACGTTCTAACCGCCAATTAAAAACAGCTACAGAACTCCGCTTCCCTGAAAGTAATATTTTTTATGGAGAATTATTTTTAGGAGAAGATAAAAAATTGCGTTACCCTGATTTTATAAAAGAAGAAATTTATCAAGAAATAACTAACAAGATAAAACAGTATGATCAGAAAACACCAATTTATCTATGTATGGAAGACAAACAAACATGGGATAAGATAAAAGGTTTGGTTCCTTCCAACAATATCGAGAATTCTCTAATTTAATAAAGTTTTTTGATTTTAACCGGCGAGAAGTAATGATTTATTATTTTACGCCAATTATAACCATCTCCAGCCATACCTACTGCCCCATCTTGACACATACCAGTTCCATGACCAAATCCAGCTCCCCAAAATAAAAGCATTGAAGTCTGACCCTTGCCTGATAATTTCTTCTCTATCTTAAACGCACTACTCCTTAGACGATCAAAATAATTTCTTATAGCTAAATTACCCTTTAAGCTTTTGCTATCTGTAGAAGTAACAATTTCTATTTCCGTATAATGAAAACACTCACCTTTCTCCTTCAAAATAATATTTTTTAAATTTTCTATTTTTCCTCCAAAAGCAATAGAAAAATCTTCCCTGTCATAGACTCTCTGCCAACGAAATTTACTTCCCCTATTCTTCGAACAAAAAGCTAATGGAAAATTTGAAAACCATTCTTCCTCGCTATAAGCTGACTTAGGTATATCTAAATTAAAACTATCGATCTTTTCTTCCATATAGTTGCATTTACCAAAAGTATCTGAGGCTAGACAACCTCCACAATTAGCATGAAAAAGTATATCTATTGGTTTATCATTGTAAACTATAACTTCTCCTCTAGTGTCTCTAACTGCAGCTATAGTAGCAGGAGTCTCAGCTGATATTCCCTGGTAAACTTGGCAATGTACATGAGGGCAAAAGTTAAACCCTTCTTTTTGATGTCTTCCTAAATTCCGAAAAACAAAGGTTCTAGCTGCAACTGCTTGAGCTCTAAGAGCTTGTGAAGGAGAACTCGCTGGCATCTCAGAGGACAAAACTCCATATAGATATTCCTCAACACTTAAGATATTGATTAAAGTTAGACCCTTCTCGCCTATTATTACTTTCAAATCACCACGATAAGCTCTGTCTCTTTGTTTATACCAAAAATTTGCTTCTCCAGAAGGAAGACTTAATATATAAAACGGAGATTTTTTTTGATTAAGATCTAAAGAAATAATATTAACCCGATTAAAAAAAGTTTTATAGACTTCTTTACTTTGATAATCTTTTAAAATCATTTTATTTTTTTTAAAACTAAAATTATAAAATTTATTAGCTAAACCTGAATAGAAATCATTGTCATTGCTAATTGAGAAATCACTAGGAGAAAAAAATGAAAACTCTTTAGCTTCTTTAATCAGACCAATTCTAACTACAGGAATATCCTTTTCCTGAACATATGAAGCTAATTCAACTTTTTTTCTCTTCTCTTCTTTGGCCTTCTTCCTTAACTTAAAAAAATCTTCTCCTAATTTTTGCTTAACTACTTTAAATTTTTCACTAATTAAATTTACTCCAGGATAAAAGTTTATTGCTTTAGCTAAAAATTTATAGGCTTGCTTGTAATCAGAGCGCTGGTAAAAGCACTCACCTAAGTAATAATAAGCTAATCTTATACTAGGATCAAACTTAATAATTCTGGAGAAGTATTTAGTAGCTTTCTTATAATCACCTTTTTTTCGATAAATTTTTCCTAATCTAAAATAAGCAATTGAGTTTTCTCTTAATCCTAAAGACTTCAGATAATTTTCAATTGCTAAGTTATCGTTATTTAAATCCTGATGAATTAATCCTAAATAAACAAAACTCTGCCAATCTTTGCTTTCTATACAATTAAAAGAATCTAAGGCTTGGCTACTATGCCCGGAAAGAAATTCTAATCTAGCCCGACATTTTAATATTTGATTATTCTTGCTAAACCCTTTAGCAGTTTCTAAAACATCTATCGCCCGTTCATATTCTCCAGATTCTTTAAAAATAACCGCTGTATCTAAATAATCTTTTACAGTATTTTCGGCAAATAGATTAGAAGAAATAAATAAAATAGAAAATAAAAAAAATAAAGCTAGCGATCTCATAAAAGGTAAAATCGTAATAATTGAATTTATTGAGGTATTTGGGAGCACTTTTCTCTCCCTAACACAGGAATTCTCCACTTTTTTGCCAAAAACAAAAATTCCTGCTTTTTCAAAATGATTACTTTATTTGTCTCTAAAATTAAAGCTGCAGCTTTAATATGTTTAAGAAGTTTTAAGGTAGAAATACCTACCACTGGAACATCAAATCGTAAATCTTGATTAGCTTTAGAAAACTTTAAAACAATACATCCACGACCAGCCAATTTATAAGCACGTTTAATAGTCTTATCGGTTCCTTCCAAGGATTCTAAGGCTATAACCGCTCTTGATTTTACAGATATAGTTTGGCCTATATCTAATTCGACGAATCTTGATATTGCACCTAAACCAAAATCAAGGTCTTTTGTTGTAAATTGCGATAAAGACAAACTATTCATAGTCCCAGATGAAGCTAAATCATCTTTCAAATATAAAGTAGAATCTATAAATTCAATCCCTACTTTTTCAAAATAAAAAATTATCTTATTAAAAATATTATGAGGCCTAAAATCTTGACTCTCACTTATCAATGAAGTTAATTCTTGGTCCCAATATTCTTTTTTAAAAATATAGGAAAGATTAATTTGCCCAGCCATAATACATTTGTGCACATCTTGTTCTTTTATTGATTTTCTTAATGCTGAAAGCGAACCCACAGAAAACCAATAACACTTATCTACATATTTGCTAATCTGTTTAGAGGTTTGACCTTTAAAGCAAAAAGCAATAATTTCACAATTTTTATTCTTTTCTTTGATTCTTTGGGCAAGAATTAAAGGCAAACTTCGATTACCAGCAATAATCCCTAATTTCTGATTCATTTACTTATGCCTCTTCTTGAGGATAAAATAAACTCAAAAAGGTAATCTAATTCTTTTAACTGAGGTAAATCTCTTTGAACCAATTCTCGGCTTTGAGTTACTGAATGGTTCTCAAAAAATATTATTTTAAAAGCTTTTTTTAATATCCTTATTGTAGAAGATGAAAACTTTGCTCTCTTTAATCCTAATAAATTAAGCCCACAAATTGTAGCTGGATGACCATCACACATTGCATAAGGCGGCATATCTTGAACAACCTTAGAACATCCACCAATTATTGAAAAATCTCCTAAACGACAAAACTGATGTATCGCGACCAATCCACCAATCACCGTTTTATTGCCTACTGTTACATATCCAGCTAAAGTAGCAGAATTAGCAAAGATGTTTCCATCACCAACTGTACAATCATGGGCAACATGAGAATAAGCCATTATAAGATTATCGCTACCAATAGTTGTTTTTGACCCTTCATCAGTTCCCGGGTTAATGGTGACAAATTCTCTTATTTTATTATTATCTCCAATAATTAAAAAACTCTTATCACCTTTATATTTTAAATCTTGTGGAATATTGCCAACTACAGCGTAAGGAAAAATATGACAACCAGACCCAAGCTCAGTATAGCCTAAAACTTGAGCGAAAGAATCAATAACACAACCCGAGCCAATTTTAACATTTTCTCCAATTACTGCATATGGCCCAATTTTAACACCCTCAGCTAACTGGGCTTTTGGACTGACCATAGCTTTAGGATCAATTTGAATATAATTTTCCATACTACCTTCTTATTAATAATATCCTACTATCTTAACAATATTAATTATATCAAAAAATCGAAATGAGGCAACAAAAAAGGAAAAGGGAAGATTTTAAGCATTAACTAGAGCAAACATAAGTTCAGCTTCAGCTACCACCTTTTCATTCACAAAAGCCTTAGCTATAACCGAACCAGTTTTGCTTCGTATCTTTCCAGAAACTACCTCCATGACCAGTTGATCGCCAGGCAAAACAGGTTTTCTAAATTTAATATTATTTGCTGCCATAAAATATGCCAATTTGCCTCTATGCTCTTGGCAAGCTAGCATAAGCACCCCCCCAACCTGAGCCATTGCTTCAACAATAAGCACGCCTGGCATAACAGGCTTGCCAGGAAAATGTCCCTGAAAAAAATATTCATTCATGGTAACATTTTTAATGCCTATAGCTTTTTTACCTTTTTCAAGATCAACCACTCTATCTACAAGCAAAAAAGGATATCTATGGGGTAATATTTGCATTATTTCCTCAGCACCAAGCTCATTCTTCTGATCAATAAAGAATGTCTGAGATTTTATTCCAGCACTCCGAGTTCTTTCTTTATATTTAAGTAGTTTTTCTAATAATTTTATATTCAATGAATGTCCACCTCTAATAGCAATTATATGTCCTCTAACTGGCCCAGCTAAATATAAGTCTCCAATTAAATCTAAAAGCTTATGTTTAACAAATTCATTGTCAAGTCTTAACTCATTGTCTAGTACCTTTTCATTAGACACAACCAAAGTGTTCTTATAATTTGCACCTTTTCCTAAACCAATGTTTAGCAAAGGTTGAACTTCAGATTCTAGGCAAAAAGTTCTAGCTTGATAAAGATCATCTTTTAAATTACCATCAATTACTATATCAGCATAACCAGAACCGACTACAGGATTATCATAACTTAAAACATACGATATTCGTAAACTAGGATAAGGCAAAATTACAATGCTTGTTGAGCCTTCTTCAACCCATAAAGGCTCTTTTATTATTAAACGATTACGAGGAAAATCCTGTTCTTGATGTCCAACTTCTCTTATTTTTTCTACAAAATCTTTAGCACTTCCATCTAAACCTGGGACTTCTTCCCCCCAAATATTTACTTGAACATTATCAATACCTAAAAGATGTAGCGCAGCCATAAGATGCTCAATAGTATGTACATATACACCATTTGCACCTATAGAAGTACGTCTAAGAAATTTATCAGGATCTGAAACAGAACAAAAGTTAGCTTTAATCAAAGAAGCTGATTCAATATCCTTTCTCAAAAAAATTATTCCTGTATCTGCAGATGCTGGTAAAAGCTCTATCTTACTCTCTTTCCCAGTATGGAGTCCTATACCCTGTAATATTATTTTACTCTTAATTGTTCTTTGATTTTCCACGCTCATTATTATTTTTTCTCCTCTAACCTATTGATTTTTTCTTCAAGTTCTTTTATTTTTTTATAAAGTCCCGGTAAACGTTGTAAACAAGCATTTACTTTTAATGCTGTCTGATGAGGTTTTGCTGGATACCCAGAAACCTTAATCCCAGCAGGAACAGATTTTGTTACACCAGCTTGAGCAGCAACAATTGCCTTATCCCCAATACGAATATGCCCAACTATACCAGCTTGACCAGCTAAAATAACTCCTTTACCCAAAACAGTACTACCAGATACACCAGCTTGGGCGATAATAATACAATTCTCTCCGCTCACTACATTGTGAGCAATTTGAACAAGGTTATCTATCTTGGTCCCCTTGCCAATTATTGTCTTATCAAACCTGGCTCTATCAATTGTAACATTCGCACCAATTTCAACATCGTCCTCTATTAAGACCGTTCCAATTTGAGGTATTTTCTCTTGCACTCCATCTACCATGGCAAATCCAAAACCATCGCTACCGATTACAGTTCCAGAATGGATAATAACTCTATCACTAATTTCAATTTTCTCCCTTATGGAAACATTAGGATAAATAAGACACTTCTTACCAATTTTAGTACAGCAGCCAATATAACACCCACTATAAACAATTGACCCTTCTCCTATTTTAACACCATCTTCAATAACTGCACAAGCACCAATAGCTACATCTTTTGCAATTTGTGCACTTGAAGAGACTATTGCAGCAGGATGAATACCTTTGGGATGTTTAGCACCATCAGAAGCAACTAAACTAACTACCTTAGTAAAAGCTATCGAAGGATTATTAGTCTTAATTAAAGGTTTAGAAGTCTTAAACTGATCATGAGAAGTAATTATTGCTGCAGCTTTAGTAGTTTCTAAAAGGTAAGCATATTTAGGATTAGCCAAAAAGGTTATTTCCCCTTCTTTAGCTTCTTTTATTCCTGAAATACCAGTAATAGCAACATTAGGATCACCAACTAACTCCCCCTTAACTAAATCTGCAACTTCTTTAAGAGTGAGCCTCATTTTTTCTTCTTGTAATTCTTGTTGGAAACCTTTAGAATCTCATTAGTAATATCCATAGTTTTAGCACCATAGAGAACCGTGCTACCATTAACGATTAAATCAAAATTATTATCCTTAGCATAATCTTTGACTATTTCAGTGATATCATCGCCTATATCTTTCATCTTATCATCTCTTTCCTTCTTTATATCAGTGAAAATTTCTCTTTCTAAGTCACGATATTCGTTAACTTCTTCTTCAAGCTTTGCTTCTTCTTTTACTTTTTCACTATCCTTAAGCAAACCTAATTTATTTTGAAGTTTTTCAATCGCTTCTTTTTTAATCTTTAACTTTTTCTCAGCTGCAGTTTTCATCACTTCTAATTCTTGATCATAGTCTTTAGTTTTCTCGTAATCATCAAAAACTGTAAATATGTTTACGTAACCAATCTTTAAGTCTTTAGAAAAACAAGTAGAAGAAAATGACATAATGACTATTGCAACTATCAAAGATCCAACTATTTTTTTCATAACCATACCTCCTAAAATGCCCTGCTTACATTAAAATGAAATCTCCCCTCTTTGCCTTCTTCGCCAACTTCTTTACTCAAAGGCCACCCATAATCAACACTTACCGGCCCTATAGGTGTATTCACCCTAAAACCTAATCCAATGCTAGACATGAATCCACTTTCCTCAACATTAGCACTCTCATTACCCCAAACCTTTCCTATATCAAAGAAAGTAGCTGCTTTAAGAAAATCAGCTAAAGGGTAGGTATATTCAATATTTCCTATAAGCATTTTGTCTCCGCCTAAAGGATCCTCAGTAGTTTTGTCAATAGGGCCTACTTTTCTTTCTCGATAACCACGAACCGTAGACGCACCACCAGCAAAAAACCTTTCATAAATAGGTATTTTATTAGTATCGCTAAACTCAGCAGCTATTCCTCCACGCAACCTCAATTCTATTACTGATTTATTTATAGCTGGAGTATAAAAACTTACTCGTCCAAGATACTTGATGAAATCTTTGTCTCCACAAAAAGGACCTCCAAAGACTTGTAAAGTATTGCTGGCATAAATACCTTTTGAAGGAGAGTTAATACTATCACGACTATCATAAGAAAGCTGTACCTCTCCACTACTCAAATTATTGCTTCCTTCCTCTTCTTCATCATGAAGCTCTGTAGGTGCTTCAGTAACAACATCACTGATAGTAACATTTTCAAGCCTATAAGCAACTCTACCTTTCCAAGAATCATTAAACTCTTTACCTAAGCGTAACAATCCTCCTTTTACATCTTCTTTGTAAGCATAACCAACATTATCGTCTTGGTCATGACCTTTCCTGTAACCATCGAAACCAAAAGAAACCGGTTTGTCAAATATCCAAGGATTAGTAAAACTCAACTGATAACGTTTAGTTAAGGTTCCCATGCTAAGCATTACGCTTAAATCTTGACCAGCACCAGTAAAAGTAGAAAAATTTCTATAATCAAAGTTACGCTGTCTTATCTCTACAAAACCCATAAACTCATCTATAGAACTGTACCCTCCTCCAAAACTAAAATAACCAGTTTTGGCTTCTTTTAGATCAACAACTAAGTCAACCTTATCTGGTTTGGAACCAGGTTCAGTACCAAACCTTATTTCTTCAAAAAATCCTAAATTATCCAATCTTTCTTTGCTCTTTCTTATCCTTTTGCCATCAAATTTCTCTCCAGGGTAAACTCTTAATTCTCTACGAATTACTTTATCCTTAGTTTTAACATTTCCTTTAATATTTATATCCTCAATATAAGCAGTATTATTCTCTCTAATCTTATAAGCAATATCTATCTTTCCTGTATCTTGGTTAAAAAGGCTTAAGGGTTCAACCTGAGAAAATATATATCCCTTATCCACATAGGCTTCTCTTATCAATGAAGAATCTAGGTAAACAGCTTGCTCACTATAGATGCTTCCCTCAGCTAACTTCATTGCTAAATTAGCAACATCCTCAGAGACTTCTTTTACACCCTCTATCGTTATTTTGCCAACATAGTAACGTTGCCCTTCTTCAACATTCACAACAAGATGAATTCCCTTAGACAAACGCTCAACATCTATTTTTACTGAAACATCGCTAAATCCTTCTAATTTATAAAAATCAGTTATACGTCTTAAGTCATCCTCTAAAACTTTATCTTTAAAAACTCCTCGATTAAAAAGCCAAGCTTTTTTAGTCTTCATTAATCTTATAATCTTACGTGCTGATATAGTATTGTTCCCAACAACTCCTACTTTTCTAACCTTTAGAATGCCTTTCTCATTTACGCTTAATTTTACTGTAACTTCATTTTCATCAGCTATAGGAATAATTTCATAGTTAACCTCAGCCTGAGAAAAACCCTTAATATCATACAAATCTTTTATTTTTCTCACTGCTTCTTTCACCTTAAACTCATCAACGAACGAACCCTCTTTTATATCTATAGCCTCAACAATTTTTACCTTACGAATAAAACGCATTCCTTCAATGGTTATTTTCTTAAGCAAAGGTTTCTCGTTAACCTTAAAAAGGATAACTACACCTTCAGAAGAATCTTTCTTCTCAGCTTCTACAGTCTCAAAAAAACCTGTAGCATAAAGATTTTTTACATCTTCATTTATAATATTATCGTTATAAGCCTGTCCTGCCCGAATTTTAATCTTAGAAACAATGGTAGCATCACTAACAATTGCATTTCCCTCAATATCAATACGAAATACATTATCTTGAGAATATGCAGTTAAAGCAAAAAATAAAAGAAATGATAGTAAAAGAGTTTTTCTGATCATTTTAAATATTATAAAGGCATTATTTATCAAAGTCAATCCTCCTTTTCTCTAGATATATCAACAAACTTAGTATACTCCTTCAAAAAAGTTAACTGAATAGTCCCAACTGGTCCATTTCTTTGTTTAGCAATAATAACATCAGCTATTCCTCTATTTTCATCGGTAGGTTTGTAATACTCTTCTCTAAATAAAAGCACAACAACATCTGAATCCTGTTCAATCGCTCCCGACTCTCTTAAATCTGACAATTTCGGACGATGGCCTTCTCGCGATTCAACAGCTCTTGATAGCTGGCTAACTGCAATTACAGGTACGTTCAACTCTTTAGCTAAAGCTTTTAAACTTTGAGAAATATCTGATATCTCCTGTTGCCGATTATCACCTCGACGCATACCTCTAATCAACTGTAAATAATCTATAAGGATAAGCTTAACATCGTGATGAGCTTTTAACCGTCTTGCTTTTGACCTTATTTCAAAAATATTCAAAGCTGGTGTATCATCAATGTAGATAGGGGCCTCAGATAATTTTCCAGCAGCATTAGTTAAAATTGGCCATTCTGAAGGAGCAAGAAAACCAGTTCTAACCCTATTAATCTCAACCTTTGCTTGAGCGCATAAAAATCGCTGCATAAGTTGCTCTTTGGACATTTCCAAACTAAAAATAGCTACAGGAATTTTTTCTTCTACAGCTATATAACCAGCCATAGATGTAACAAAAGCACTTTTTCCCATTGAAGGTCTACCAGCAGCAATTATTAAATCGCCATTTTGTAAACCAGCAGTTTTTAGGTCAAAATCTTTAAATCCAGTAGGTATTCCGGTTACTCGCGACTTTTTATGATAAAGAGACTCAATAAGCTCTATACCATCTTTGATTATGTCCTTTATGTGAACATAACTACCTTCTACTCGACGGTCACTTATTTCAAAAATAAGTTTCTCAGCTTTATCTAAAATACCGCTAACTTCTTCTTGATCCTTATAAACCAAATCTGCTATTTCATTAGCACCACCAATTAAAGAACGCAAAATTTCTTTTTCTTTAACGATTTTTGCATAATGAGCAGCATTTGCCGAAGTAGGAACAAAATCAGCTAAAGTAGTTAGATAAACGCTTCCCCCAGCTTTCTCAAGCACTTTTTTCTTACTTAAAGCTTCTGAAACTGTTAAAATATCGACTTTTTTCCGAACATCAAACAAAGAGATAATACTTTTAAAAATTATCTGATGCTCTCTCTTATAAAAAGATCGATCATCAATAAATTCAAGAATTTCTGCTATAACTTTTTCATCAATTAACATTGCGCCGAGAGTAGCCATCTCTGCTTCAATGTTTTGAGGTGGGATTTTATCTAAGTGTTTAATCGGGCTATCTACACTCATCAAGATATAACTATTTTTTCACAACCCAGACACGCAAGGTTGCTTCTAGTCCAGAGTATACATTTACCTTTAAGTTATAAACTCCCAATTTATTTATTGGCTCATCTAAAACTAAAGAATCTTTTTCTAAATTTATTCCTTCAGATTGTAAAAGCTTTAAAATTTGTGCTTGATTAATAGTTCCGTAAAGTTCTTCATTATCCTTAGCTTCAACGGAAACAGTTAAAGAAACTTTTTCTATTTTTTCTTTTATCTTTGAAAAATCTTGTTTTTTCTTATCTTCAATTTTAGCCCTGACTCTCTTTATTTCTTCAAGCCGCTTAGAGCTCCCTTCTGTAACAACAAGAGCTAATCTTTGAGGAATAAGACAATTACGAGCATAACCATTTTTCACTTCTACTACATCCCCTTCTTTACCCAATTTTTTCCAATCTTTAAGAAGAATTATTTTCATCTCTTCACCTACAATTATTTTAGTATTTTATACTTTATTTAAAACTTTATCATCCAACCTAAGAAAAAACTCTTCCTGTATACGGAATCAAATTAAGAAATCTTGCCCGCTTAATTTCTCGACATACCTTTCTTTGATGTTTAGCACAATTACCACTAATACGTCTAGAAAGAATCTTTCCACGTGAAGACACATAACGAGTAAGAAGCTCTAAATTCTTATAATTAATATCTAGTTCGCTCTTACAAAAAGCGCACTCCTTCTTAATTCTAACTCCTATTCCTTTTTTGGGAACTCTCTTATCCTTGCTATCTTTCGCTTTCTTTTTGTTAAACATCTTAAATCGCCTCTCCTAATTTCTGATCATTACTCTCTGAATTAAACGCCTCTACTGGTTCTCCCGGCTCTTCCCCTAAGTCTACTTCGCGAGACTCTTGCCTTTGGCCTTGAGGCATAAATTGCACTCTTGTAGCCACTACTTCTAAAACACTTCTATTTTTACCTTCGTTATTTTGCCAAGAACGAGACTGAAGCCTCCCCTCTACAAAAACGCCTCTCCCCTTTTGTAAATATTGATTACAAACTTCAGCCATTTGCGACCAAACAACAACATTAACAAAACAAGTATCCTTTTGTGTTTGTCCATCTTTAGATTTAAATGACCTATTAGCCGCTACTCTTAGAGTAGCCACAGCCGTTCCTTGAGGTGTATATCTTAGTTCCGGGTCTTTAGTCAAATTGCCAACTAATAATACTTTATTTAAACTAACCATTCTTTTCCTCCTTAGCTAAACTTGACTAGTAAATCCAGACTTAATCTTGCTATCATTGCTGAGGATGAGATTTCTTAAAATTTTCTCTTCTAATCTTATAGTTTCTTTTAGCTCAGGCAATTTTTCTACATCTAAAGTAAAATTAAGAAGCCAATAACAGCCTTTAAAATATTTCTTCTTTTCTGCTCCTCTCGAACGTAAAAAATAATAAAATTTTCTTTCTTTGGCCCATATCTTAGAAACTGTAACCTCACCATTTAAATCTTTAATTCGCTTAGTAAGCTTATCAAAGACATCTTCTCTTCCTTGATCATCTAGGTCCGGTTTTAAAATAATCATATTTTCGTAATCTCTATTCACTATTGTCCTCCTCGTCTATTATACTTTTGCATCGAAAAATCAATTCCTTGATTAACCCAATCTAAGGATGCCGATGCCGCCTCCATAATAGTACCATCTAAAATTTCTCTTTCTATTCTAGAAAAATCAGAAAGAACATAATCAGATAATTCTTGATTTTGTGAGCTACCAATACCTATCCTTAATCTATTAACACCTTCACTGCCTAAAACTGATATTATTGATTTCATGCCTCGATGTCCAGCACAAGAGCCTCCAGTTCTAAATCTAATCTTACCTAGCGGCAAATCACTATCATCATAAATTATCACAATATCTGACAATTTAACTTTATATTTACTTACAACTTTTTTAACACATAACCCCGAATTATTCATAAAAGTTCGAGGTTTAATAAACAAAACCCAATTTTCAGTATCTGTCTTTTTAGCGATATAAGAAGATGTTCTAAAACTTCTTTTGAACTCTAAGTTTTGGCTACTTACTAAACTATCAAGAACTTTATAACCAACATTATGTCGATTATCCTTATATTGCTGGCCAGGATTACCTAAACCAAAAATAATTTTCACGTTTTTTCCACTTGCGATTACTCTTTCTTATCTTTCTCTTCTTCCTTGCCAGAATCTTCAGCAGATGTTTCCTTTTTCTCCTTAATAACTTCCGGTTCCGTAGTTTCTTCTTCCTCTGCTACAACTTCTTCTTCAGCCTCTTCTTCTTTAGCTAAAGCCGTAACTATGGTTTCCTCTTGGTCAGTTACAACTGTTATACTCGAAGGTACAACCAAACTAGATACATGCAAAGAATGACCAATTGTTAATTCCGAAATATCTACTTCAATTTTTTCTGGAATATCTAAAGGCAATCCTTCTACCTCAAGCTCTCTTAAGATCTGATCTATATTTCCGTTTTCTTCTTTAACTTGTTTTGCCTCACCCCTAAGAACTATCGGAATATGCACTTTTATCTTTTCTTTTAAAGAAACCTTTAAAAAATCAATATGAATAACATCCTCGGTTAGAGGATGAAATTGAACATCCTTGATAAGAACTGGAATAGATTTAGATTTATTATCACCAATTATTTCCATATCAATTACAACGCTTTCAGAAAAATGTATTGACTGTAAAGTTTTTAAACCCACAAAGTCAACCATTAACACAATATTAATCTTATCTCCATAGACTACTGCCGGAACATAACCTTGATTACGTAATTTCTTTACACCTTCTTTACCTATTGCTTCTCTCTTCTCAACTTTAATTTTTATTCTATCCATTGTATCATCTCCTATTGATCAAAAAGTACGCTTATCGACTTCTCAAAATGAATTCTTTTTATAGCTTCAGCAAAAAGACTATCCACAGAAACAACTTTTATCTTTTTAGACTTTTTATCCTCAACCAAAGGAATAGAATCAGTGATTATTAAACAATCTATACAAGATTCATTTATTTTTCCAACAGCATTATTTGATAAAATACCATGAGTAATTGTAGCATATATTTTTTTTGCTCCAGCCTTTTTAAGAGCCTTAGCTGCCTCGACTAAAGAAGATCCAGTGGCAACTATATCATCAACTATAACAGCATTCTTACCCTTGACCTCTCCTAATATATTCATAACCTCTGTAGCCTCAGGAGTATTCCTTCTTTTATCAACAATTGCTAAGCCAGCTTTAAACCTTTTAGCATAAGCCCGAGCCATTTTTATTCCACCAACATCAGGAGAAACAACTACCAAATTACTAACTTTTGCTTTCTTAAAATAATCAATTATAGGATTAATACCATAAAGATGATCGACTGGAATATCAAAAAAACCTTGAATTTGACCAGCATGTAAATCTAGAGTCAATACTCTATCTACTCCAGCTGCATACAAGACATTAGCCACTAATTTAGCAGTAATCGGAACTCTTGGTTGATCTTTTCTGTCTTGTCGAGCATAACCAAAGTAAGGGATAACCGCAGTTATTCGAGAAGCCGAAGCCCTGCGCAAAGCATCAAGTATAATTAACAATTCCATTAGATTCTCATTTACCGGTGTACAAGTAGGTTGAATAACAAAAACATCTTTTCCTCTTACATTTTCTTGAACTTTTACACTAATTTCACCATCGCTAAAATGAGAAACGTTTAATTTTCCTAAATTAACTTTCAAACTCTTAGCAATCTTCTTCGATAATTTTTGATTAGCTGTTCCACTAAATACTTTTAAACCATCCATATTCTACCTTCTTTTCCTGCCTACCGGCAGGCAGATTTCTTTAACGGCTTTGCCGGAACACCTACAACTACTGTATTTGATTTAACGCTTTTGATAACAACGCTTCCAGCACCAGTGACTGCTCCTTTACCTATTTTAATCGGAGCCACTAAAACCGTATCTGATCCAATAAAAGCACCTTCTCCAATATTAGTTTTATGTTTGACCTTACCATCATAGTTAGCAATTACAGTGCCAGCACCAATATTAACCCTATCAGCTATTCGCGCATCTCCCAAATAACCAAAGTGCTTTACCCTTACTTTCTTCCCTATTTGAGTACGATTTATTTCTAAGAAATTACCCACCTGGGCACCATCACCTATGGAACTATTCCCACGTATACGCACAAAAGGACCCAAGGAACAATTGGTGCCAATTATAGCACCTTTCTCAACGAAGGTAAAGGGGTAAATTGTGGTATTTTTACCAATTTTAACCCCCTCTTCAATAAAAGTAGTATCAGGGTCAATAACTTTAATTCCCCTTGTTACCAAAGTCTCTAACACCTTTAAGCGCATAAGCTTATTAACCTTCCAAAGATCTTTTTGATTATTTATACCTAAAATCTCATCCTCTCTATCTAAAGAATAAGTAGATAATTTTTCTTGGTTATTGTAAAGAATTTCAACTATATCAGTAAGAAAATACTCTTTCTTCCTATTACTCTTGTTTATTTTTGATAGATTTTCCTTTAAAGTCTTGTTTTTAAAACAATATATTCCACTATTGACCTCTCCACTAGTAACTTCTCTTATTGCCTTAGAGTTAAAGCTAATCTTTTCTTTAATCCCTCTTACTCTTCCCTTTTTGTCTCTTAGAATAACTCCTAGAGAATTGTCACCTTTTAACTCGGCAGTAAGTATAGAACAAACAAGTTTTTTCGCCAGGAAAGACGAAATAAAATTCTTAAGAGTCTGAAACCTTATTAAAGGGGTGTCTGTGCAAAGAACTAAAACATTATCGCTATTTATTTTTTTACAGGCTATCTCCAAAGCATTGGCCGTTCCTAACATTTTTTCTTGATATGCAAATCTTATCTTTGTTTCGTTTGGAAAAGATTTTTTTACTTCTGCTTCAACTATTTCGGCCTTATATCCTACTACAACAATTATCTCCTTAAGGTATCTCTTTAATTTTAGCACCTCTTTTAAAGGATAATAAATTAAAACTTGACCTAATAAATCACATAGGGCTTTCGGCAAAGTTGAATTCATCCTTTTCCCTCTGCCACCTGCTAATATCACTACTGTAAAATTATTCATAATTAGTTATTGGTTATAATTTTTTTAATAATTCCGAATCACCTTCAATTAACGCTAGTTTATTTTTTCTTGTCCAACCTTTTATTTGGGCTTCACGCTTTAAGGCAGACGATTTATTCGCATACTCTTCTGAATACAAAATCTTTTCTGCCCCAAAAGACCTAGTAAAATGTCCACCTTTACCAGCTTTGTGTTCATTAAATCTTCGCTCAAGATTATTGGTGATGCCTGTATACAAATCATCATTTCTGCATTTGAGAATATACACAAACCACATATATTATCCTTCGACAAGCTCATAACCGCTCGAATGAGCAAACGACTTCTCCTCGCTTAAGAAGTTCACTGGTCTATACTGAGCGAGTCCAAAAGACGAGTCGAAGTATTGCCCGGCCTGGACTCGAACCAGGAAAGTCAGCTCCAAAAGCTGATGTGTTACCGATTACACTACCGGGCAGTTGTTTTGTTCTTTATTTCAGAACCAATTTATAAAAGATCGAACTGTATTATTACTAGGTTCCGGCCTGGCGCCGGGATTACCCGGCACTTCCTCGCTTAGCTTGCCTTCATTTATCACTTACGCTCGGTCGCTCAACCAGGAAAGTCAGCTCCAAAAGCTGATGTGTTACCGATTACACTACCAGGCAAAATTTTAGGTTATTCTTTGCTTTCTTCTTCTACTGCAGTTTCTTTTTTAGATGAATCCTCTTTAGGTGCAGCTTTTTCATCATGGTAAGAATCTAAAACCTTGCTCTGTAAATAATCACGAAACTCTTGATTAATAGGATGCGCTAAATCTTGATGAGTAGTGTGTCTGCTATCCTCTGATTCCCTAGGAGGAGGTAGTTGGACTCCACAATAGCTACAGTACTGACTACCAACATCAACTTTTTTGCCACAACGAGGACAGAATTGTTTTAGCTTCCTTGCTGGCATCGCAACGAATAAACCATTATTACCTTCAATAACTTTAATGTTTCTTACCACAAAAGAATTATCAAGAGTAATCGTTGCATAGGCCTTAAGTCTCTTACCTTCACTTTCTCGAAGGGAAACCCTGACTTCTGTGATCTCCATAGAACCTACCTCCTTTTATTACCAGGTGCCTTAAAAAGTATTAACTTTGAATACGGACCATTTCTTAGGTACTAGTCTCTTTATCCTAGACAAAGGACCAATATCACCGACTGTATAAAAAGCACTACCCGATCCAGTTAATCTAGCAAAAATACCACACTTTTCTAAATGCATCTTTGCTAATCGTAACTCATCATAAAGAGAAAGAGCCTTCTTTTCCAAAGCATTAAAAACACTCTCCTTGATTAAAGAGATATCCCTCTTCTTTAAAGCATACCGCATTATGTTATCATTATTAAAAAACTTTGTCAATTCCTGCCTGCCACTCTCCAGTTTTTCATAAACTTTTTTAGTAGATATAAATATCCCCGGCCAAATGACAAAATGACTTAATTTGTTTCTTATTCTTAAAACGGTTACTTTATCTCCCCTGCCTTCTAGAAAAGCAAATTGACTTTGAGAAAGAAAAAAATTAACATCGCTACCTAATTGTTTACCTAAAAAATAAAGCTCTTCTTTTTTTAATCTTAAATTAAAAAATATATCTATTGCTATAAGCGTAGAAGCAGCGTTAGATGAACCTCCCCCTAGTCCGGCACCTATAGGTATTACTTTTTTAAGAAAAAAATCAAAACCATAAGAAATATTAAATTTCTTTGTTATAAGTTGAGCAGCTCTAACAATAAGATTATCCTCAGTCTCAAGGCTCTTAATATTTGAGGATACTCTTATTATTGGATTTTTAGTTACTTTGATTGAAATTTGATCACACAAAGAAATGCGTTCAATAATACTTTCTAGGCGATGAAACCCATTAGCATACTTACCTTTTATATTAAGGTAAAGATTTATCTTGGCCGGACTTAGAACTTTAATTTTACTGCCGCAAAAATTCTTCTGCTTTTCCAGCGATATTATTAGCGGAAAGGCCATAAAAATCCATTAACTCCTGAGGTGAACCGGATTGACCAAATTCATCTTTTATCCCTATGGGTTTTACTTGAGTCGGATATTTTTGAATCAATACTTCAGAAACAGCTGAAAAAAGACCACCAATAATTTGATGTTCTTCGCAAACAAGAATCTTCTTGTGTTTCTTAGCAATATCTATTAATAACTCACTATCAATTGGTTTTATAGTATGAAAATTAGCCACTGTTACTGAAAATCCTTTCTCTTTTAAAAGATCACTTGCTGCTAACGCTTCATTGACCATGATACCACAGGCAATTATTGCCAAATCTTTACCTTCTTTGACTATCTGTCCTTTTCCAAAAGTAAAATCATTTTCCTTAAAAATAGTAGCACTTTTCCAACGACCTAAACGAACATAAAAAGGCCCTGGAATTTGATAAGCTGCCATGATTGCTTCTTTAGTTTGCGGCCCATCAGCAGGTACAATTATTTTCATATTAGGAATTGCCCTAAAAATATTGATATCTTCTAATGCCTGATGCGAGGCACCATCTTCTCCTACAGTTATCCCTCCATGTGTAGCTACAATTTTAACATTAAAATTATTATAACAAATTGAATTGCGAACCTGATCAAGGGCTCGTACAGCTGCAAACATAGCAAAAGTAGAAGCAAAAACAACTTTACCAGAGCTAGCTAATCCAGCAGCAGTAGCCATCATGTTTTGTTCAGCAACACCAAAATTAAAAAATCTCTCAGGAAATTCTCGACCGAAAAAAATAGTACGAGTTGAACCAGAAAGATCAGCATCTAAAACAACCAGATCTTGATGCTTTTTACCTAATTCTAGGAGTGTCTTTCCATAAATATCACGAGTATATACTTTTTCCATTTTATTTATTTAATTTTTGTTAAGTTCGCCTAAAGCAATATTTTTTTCATCTTGAGTAGGAGCTCTTCCATGAAAATCAACTACATGCTCCATAAAAGATACCCCTTTTCCCTTAACAGTTTGAGCAATAATTACTGTTGGCTTTTGTTTGATTGTCTTAGCTTCTTTAAAAGCTAAAAGTAATTCTTCAATATTATGCCCATCACATTGGATAGTATGCCAACCAAAAGATTTCCACTTATCAGCTAAAGGTGCGATATTCATTATTTCCTCAGTTCGTCCGTCAATTTGGAAATTATTACAATCAACAATCCCACAAAGATTACCCAATTTAAAATGAGCTGATGACATTGCTGCTTCCCAAATATTTCCTTCCTGAAGCTCACCATCACCCATAAGACAATAAACACGAGTATCTTTGCTATCTATTTTAGCAGCTATAGCCATACCCGAGGCAATTGATAAACCCTGGCCTAAAGACCCGCTGGCAACTTCTATCCCCGGAATACATCGACTAGGGTGACCTTGAAGAAGAGAACCAAGTTTCCTTAATTTCATTAGCTCTTTAATAGCAAAATATCCGCTCAAAGCTAAACTAGAATAAATAGCAGGACAACAATGTCCTTTTGAAAGATGAAATTTATCTCTTTCTGACCAATTAGGATCCTTAGGATTATGGCGCATAACTTCAAAATAAAGGCAAGCAACAATATCTGTAGCTGATAAGGATCCTCCAGGATGCCCGCTCTTTGCCTCAGCCAACATCTCAATAACCAACTTCCTTATTGTATTAGCCTTATCCTTTAGGAATTTTATTTTCTTTTCCATGTTTTTTAAGTTTTAACTCTAAATCTTTATCCCCAGGAAACTGCGTTAGCCCTTCTTGATAATAACGAACTCCTTGCTCTTGATCCTTTAAACCAATATAAATATCTCCAATATGTTCATAAACATCAGGGTCTCTAATTAATTCAATAGCCCTAAGAACATATTGTTTAGCTTTGTCTAAATCTCCCTTTTTATAATAAATCCACCCCAAACTATCTAAATAAGCTCCATTATCTGGTTCTTCTTTTAAAGCTTTTTTTACCATTTCTTCAGCTAAATCAAGTTTAACCCCTTCTTGAGCATAGGTATAACCTAAACAATTTAAAATCGGAGCCGAAGTTGGTTCAAGTTTTATCCCTTTCTCCCACTTTTCTAAAGCCTTACTGCGTTGACCACAATCCTCATAAAGATTCCCCAACCAAAAAAGCGCTTCAACGTAATCAGGATTATTCTCTAAAATCTTCTCATATACTTTGATTGCTTCTTGAGGTCTCTTCTTATAAAAATAAAACTGTGCTAAGTATTCTGATATACTAACATCTTTAGGTTTAGCCCCATGAGCTTTATTCAAAAAATCTTCATATTCAATCTCTAAATCATCATTGTTTTCACTATATGAATAAACAAAAATTAAAGCTAAAGAAATATCCAAATTATTAGGATCAATCATTTTAGCTTCTTTCAAAAGCGTTTTAGCTTCATCAAAACGATCTAGGTGAACTAAAACTGAAGCAATTTTTAAACGAATATGGATAGACTGAGGATCAATAGTTTTGGCACGCTCTAGCTCTTCCAAACTTTTAAGGTACTCTCCTTTTTCGGCATAAAGTAACCCCTTTAAGTAATTATCATAGAGGCTAACAGTAGACCTTTGACTTTGGGCAAAAGATAAAGGTGCGATGAAACATGTAATAACAAAAATCAGAAAAAATCTCATTGATGATTATTTAGACTTATGTCTTTGCTGTTTTCTTCTTTTTTTAAACCAGTGTCTTTTTACTTTTTTTAATTTCTTTTTCTTTCCGCAAGGCATATCTTCACTCCGCTCATTACACAGATAATCACAGATTGCATTTTAAACAAAACGTTTTCACAGATTATCACAGATATCTTCATCTGTGTTCATCCGTTTTCAAATCTGTGATCATCTGTGTATTAATATATAACTTTATTTAAGGGATACTCTATTATCCCTTGAGCCCCATTTTCCTTCAATAAAGGCAAAACTTTACGTACATGACTTTCTTCAACAATAACTTCACAAGCAACCCAATTCTTTAAAGTTAAATGAGAAATTGTTGGTTTCTTTAAAGCCGGAAGAATAGACAAAATCTTGTCTAAGTTGTCCTCTTTAACATTTAGTTTAAGACCAACTTTAGCTCTAGCCTCTAAAGCTCCCTTAAGAAGCAGCAAAATTTGTTGCATTTTTTTCTTCTTCCAGGCATTTTTATAAGAAGACTTATTAGCAATAAACTGAGTAGTGGAAGTACATATTGTATCAATTATTTTTAAACCATTGGCTCGCAAACTTGCTCCAGTTTCTGTAAGTTCAACGATAGCATCAACCAAACCACTTTTTACCTTAACTTCAGTAGCACCCCAACTAAATTCTACATCTAGATCTATTTTTTCCGCTTTAAAAAATTTCTTAGTATATTTCAATAATTCTGTAGCTACTCTTTTACCTTTTAAATCACTTATTTTCTTTATCCGAGAATCTTCCCTTACTGCAACAACCCATCTTACCGGATTAAGAGTTTGCTTAGCATAGGGCAACTGAGACAATTTTAAAACACTTGAACCATTCTCTAAAATCCAATCTTCGCCAGTAATGCCACAATCTAGAACCCCTTCTTCAACATAACGAGACATTTCTTGAGCTCTAATAAGCACAACCTCAATTTCATTATCATCAATAGAAGGAAAATATGACCGTGAGCTTAGATAAATATTAAACCCAGCCATGCGAAAAAGCTCTAATGTTTTCTCCTGCAAACTTCCTTTAGGTATTCCTAATTTTAATTTTTCCATATATGTTCAAGAAACTTAGTTCGCCAAAGGCGAACTGTAGTCGACCCATTAGCGAAATCCTGACACCAGTCAGGGTGAAGCCAAAGGATCTAAAAGAAAAATTATACAATGCCTATATTAACTTGTAAAGGAAAATATTAAGATATTAGCTGGCAAAAAAAAGGGAGTTGACCCCTTTTATTCGGATAATAGGACTTGTACTATGGTTATATAAATTCTTAAAACAGAAAATTCTTTTTGCTTGGGAGATAAGCGTACTTCTGTCACTCTAAGCAGTAAAGGAGACTTTTCCAATTGATAAATTAAATCTGCTAAATAACCAATTTTAGCTTCAGCTTCAATTCTAACTACATATTTATTATAAAACTTAAAGCTTTCTACATTAGAAGGTTTCATATCAACGATAGAAACAAAACTATCATTTGCGATTTTCTCTATAATACTAAGCAACGAAGCAATTTCTTCTTCGTTAGAACTGTCTTGCCTTACATTCTGAGCATATTTTTCATACTCCTCTATGATTAAATCCTCTTGAGACAATATACGCCTTGATTTAACTAATTTTTTCTCTTGAACCAATATTTGGCTATTTAAATTTTTTAATCTTTCTTTGACAGGGCTAAAAATAACTTTATCAAAAAAAATAAAAAGAACTAAAGCCAAAGAAATAAAACCAATCTGTTTTTCTCTTTTGGATAATTTCGGAAGAGCTAGCATTCGCTTACCACCATCCTAATAAAATAAACATATACGACTAAAAAATAATTACTAATTATTAGCTTACAATCCATATTTATTTATGTTTCTGTATTTTTCTGATAAAGGGCAAAAAATCTCAAAATCATTTGATTCTTTACCTTTTACTTGACGTTTAGTTACGTACTTTGTCTCAACATTTTCAAAATATTTTGATCCTTCTAGCTTGTTAACAAGATTAAAAATCTCTGCCATTGCATCAGATGATCCTCGTAAAATTACACGTTCTTTGCCATCAAAATTTATAGAAATTAAATTGATTTCAGGCGGAATAACCTCATGTACTTCAGCAAGAAGATTTAACGACATGCCCTTTGTGCTCACTCTAGTCTTTACAGCTTCAAGCATCCAAATCATATTATTTAATCGCTCAGTTTTATCCTGAATTTTCGAAAGCCCAGCCTTCAATTGTCTAAAATATCGTTCTTTGTTGTATACTCTACCAAAAAAAGTAGCAGAAATAATAATTACGATAGCTATCAATAATATACTTCTAACATATAAATCTTTACCTTTTTGTTTAACATTCCTTTCTATCTCTAGTTCTTGAGGAATAAGATCAATATTTTGTTCACCAAATGTAAGAGCCAACCCAATTAATCCAAAAAATGATGAATCTTTGTCTACTTGTTCATCATATAACTTTAAAGCTTGATCTGTAATTGGCACATTTTTAAACTGATCTATGACTTCTACAGACAAGCCAAATTTATCTCCTAAAACATCTTCATTCAAATTCTTTATAAATGTTTTTGGTCCACTAATCGTGATTTTGTCTATGTCCTTATCTCTTGCTTCATTTAAATAAGCATAAATGGAATGACCAACTTCTTTGATAAATTTATCTTGTTCTTGATCTGGTTGATCATAGAATTGAGAAAAACCTAAAGCAATACTCCTACCAAATATCAATTTTTTATTTAACACAACTTCAAAGTCACTTGTGTCATAATCTACTCCAACTAATATATGTGGTCTATCATTGTTTGCTCGTTGTACAATATCAACAGAAAAACGACTCCAATTTAATAAACCTTCAGAACTGAAAGCTACTCTTTCTGCAGAAAGACCTGCTTTTTCCAATATCTTAAAATACCTACTAACAATGTCTCGATGGACAATAACAAGCAATACATTGCTATACCCCTCTGCATCGCTATTTAATATATGATAATCCTTAATTACCTCATAACTTGCATAAGGTGTTTGCTTCCCAATTTGTAATTCAATCATGTCTTTTATTTCAAAAGTATCTGTAGAGGGAAGTTCTAAATTTCTCGTAGTAGTAGCATTACGCGGTACAGAAATGGTAAGATAATGAGAATTTATCTTTAATTCATTAGTTAATTTAGCAATTAATCCGCTGATTCTATCATCAGTTAACGAATCAATCTTCTTTGTCACAATCGCAGAAATCACCTTTTTATGTTTATGACATTCTGCTTGAACTACTCTTAGCCACTTATCACTTATTTCTAAAGCGGTTACGAGTTGCTTTTGTTTATGCTTATTTGTTCCTGACTTAGTTTTCATGCCAATACAATATTTGTGGATCTTTTAGTGTTTCACGCTTTAAAACACAAACAATATTCCTTGAATATACGCCTTTATCAATTTTTAATTGACCTACAGAATTAATTCGAAAAACATTTGATTCTACAGATAACATATTACCTGAAATTAATTTATTAATCTGAATTGACTCTTCTGTAAATAAAGGTCCTATATCCCTTACCCCCTGAACACTAGTAAAACTATTGTCATCTTCTGTTCCAAATGCACCATCATTACCCTGACGAAATTCTATTATTTGTCTGCAAAGGCTTTCGCTTAAACCCAAAGCATATAATGTGTTATATCCGACAGTATTAATATTTACCTTACCTTCCCCATAAACAGTAACAATATCTTTAATCTTAAAAAATATTTCTGGTGTTATTCCTTTAACCAACAACAATTCTTCTAATACTTGAAAATTTCCATTTTTACAATCATAAGGAATATCTAAACCTTGATAATATTTATTTTCTGCACCTCCTAAAGAAACAACAATATCTACATCCCTCCAATCCTGAATTGCTCCAGCAATATTATTTGCCTCATCTATCTCTACTTCTCCAACCCGCTCTAACAAAGTTGCTAATACTCCTACTGAGGCACTATTTATATTTATTTTGCTACTCTCATCCATTGCTCCATATAAAATTATGCTTTCGTCTCCAGCCTGGCTACTTTGTGTCTGAAACTGATAACTAATAGTTACAAATCCTTCTCCAAAAGGCACCTCTTTGAAAAGTTCTTCATTGCTAACCCAATTTTCACCTAAGCCATCAATTTTAGCTTCATCATCCTTAATCAGCTCACTAGTTGTCCTTTCTATACCAGCTTTAGCTAGATAATATGCTTTTACCCGATTTTGAAGATGACGAGCATAATATAATTGGCTCCTTGCAGTATAAGCAAGATTAATAGCAAAAACTGATAAAAAGCTTAATACCCAAAGAGTACCAATTAACACACTAGCACTTTTTTTGATCATCTAACTCAATTCCTTACTCTGCCTGCCTGTCCCAATAGGAATAAATATTGTTTTATTAAATCCTAAAGTCTCACCTCTCCCCGTTATCACTTGATTCTTACTATTTTTTTCTTGCTGCTTTGTTTTCTTCACAAAAACTAATTCTATTTTTATTGCTTGAGGAATAGTATCTTGCTCTTCCTTTATCCAATCTTCTTTCCATTTGTATTCACCAGTAAGATTATCAAGATAACAATAACTAAATTTCGCTTGAGAAACTCCAGAAATTAATTCTTCGCATCTTCCCTCTTCTTCGGAATGAAAAGATTCTGCATAAGTTTCTTCTTGTCGGCAAAAAATATCTTTATTGTTAACAAAATAGCTAACTTTACCTATTTTGTTATAACTCTCTTCTTTACTAGAAATATTTTCAATAAATATAGCAAAAGTTATTAAATCTTCCTCACCTTCAAAGATAAGACTAGATAATTGAAAGGTATTCCTTAATTCCCTTGTCAATTTTTCAGAAAAAATCCTTATATTGCGCTGATAACTTCTATTCTGGTTGCCTTTTTTCCAAACATGAATGCCGCTAGCGAAAACAGAATAAACAAAAATTGCAACCATTGAAACAATTACTCCACTAAGAAGCACTTCAATAAGGGTAAATCCTTTTTTTATATTCATTTTATATAACCGTGTTTACTTTAATCTTCCAGAGTTGATCTTAAATAAGTAACTATAGGAGTTGCACCTTTTCTTTTTCCTTCTTGCCAAGATAAAGTAGCTACAGTCTTATTCAAGTTCTCATCTTCTTCGTCTAAACTAACCTTTGACGTCCAATAAAATTCTATATTATCAAGTAAAATTTTTTCATTTACTCCACTTACAAGAGCATCTTGGCCTTCTAGGGCATTTATTTGCAACTCAGCCATTTTAGAATCAGCCAACACACTTGCTTTTGCATTATTTCCAGAGATACGAAGTGTACTAAGTGCTTGAGAAAAACCTTGAAGTATTAAGCTAAAACCTAAAGACAAAATAACCACACTCAACATTACTTCAATTAATGTAAATCCTTGTTTAATCGGTAATCCCTGATTTCTGGTCATCATATTTTTACTCTTCCCAATTCCTAATATCATCTTCACTTTTTGTGCCATCTAGCCCCAAAGAATATAAATCATAGTCTATTCCATCGTGGTCTGGAGGATACTTGTATTCATAGGGATTGCCCCAGGGGTCAATAGGTTCTTTCTTAATATAGGGACCATTCCAGTTTACCGCAGCAGGAAACCCTCCAGGTTTTTTTCTTAAAGCATCAAGCTTCTGCTCAGTAGTTGGGTATCGACCATTATCTAATTCATAAAGGTCCAAAGCCATAGAAATATTGGCATTAATATCGGTTTTTGCAATGGCAGTTCTTGCTTGTTCTGAACGCCCGGCAAGCCTTGGCAGAATCATTGCAGCAAGAGCAGCAATGATAACTACTACAAGCATTAACTCAATAAGAGTAAACCCTTTTTTAAGCTTCATGATATACATCCTTTTGTTATTAAATTACTACTTTTAAAATTTTATCTACCCTAGATTAACTTGAAAAATCGGTAACAACATGGCCATAACAATAAAACCAATTATTAAACCCATTACTGAAATTATTATTGGTTCAAGCAAAGAAGTCATCGTCTTCATCATTTTATTTACTTCGCGCTCATAAAAATTAGCTATCTCGATTAAAGCTTCGTATAAATTCCCTCCCTTCTCTGCCACAACAACCATATTGATCATAAAGGGAGGAAACCATTCTGAATTTCCCATACTTTTAGCAAAAGGTAAACCATCAATAATGCCTTCATAAACTTTTTCTAACTCTTTTTTGAATACTTCATTGTTTATTGTTGGTATAATCATTTCCATAGCCTGAAATACTGGTATGCTATTAACAACAAGCGTACCAAAAGTTCTAGCAAAGCTTGCCAACATCGCTTTCTTGATAAAATTTCCCACTATTGGTATTTTTAATTTTATCCTATCAAAGAATATCTTTTCCTTTTTTACAGCTTTTTTTCGTTTAAAAATTAAAGTAGCAAAAATTCCTACTACCAAAAACCCCCACCAATAATTTCTAACTCCATTGCTTATTAAAATTAAAATCCTTGTAGGCAAAGGTAAAGTTTGCCCCATATCGCTAAACAAAGAAACTAAACGAGGTATAGCAAAGGTAAGCAAAAGAAAAACTGTAACAATACCGACAATAATTATAAAAATCGGATAAGCTAAAGCAGAACTTATTTTTGCTTTTGTATCCTCTTCTTCTTCACGAAATCGAGAAAGCCTAATCAATGTTTCCTCTAACACTCCGCCTAATTCTCCAGAATGAATCATATTAATATATAGCGGAGGAAAAACTTTAGGATATTTACGCATTGCCTCTGATAGAGTCTTTCCATCTTTTAGTTCGCTAGATATATAAGCTATTATACTTTTTAATGAAGCATTTTCAGTCTGTGCAGAAAGAATATTTATTGCCTCAAAAAGGGTGACTTTAGCCTTAACTAAAGTAGCCAATTGATAAGTAAATACAGTTAAATCTTTAGGCCTAACCCGATTAAATAAACCAAACCTTAAAGCTGACTCTTTTTTTTGTCCATTTTTGCTCAAATCAACCTGAACTGCTACATAGCCCATATTTCCAATTTTTAAAATTGCTCCATCTCGGTTTTCTGCTTCCACTGTTCCTTCAACAATCTCTTTAGGACCTTTTTTTGCTTTATAAAAAAATATTGCCACTTTATTTCTCCACTAAAATTATTAATTGATTATTTTCCATTTTTGCAATACCTCTGTTAATCGCTATCGAACGAATTTTATTTACTTTAATTATTCCTTTCTTCAAACAAACAATAATCGCCTGATGAAAATCTAAAATTGAAAGTTCTCCTTCCTCCCCAGGCAAAACTACACCAGAAACTAGTGCCTGAAATATCGGTAGTGTAGTTTTTAGATCAAAAATAGATGTTTGAAACATTATATCCTTATTTTAAATTATTTACAATCTTCGTCCGGCAAATAAAAGGGAGTTGACCCCTTTTATTACTCTATGGCTTGGGTGACCCTGACGATTTCTTCGATGGTTGTGACTCCATCAACAACCTTTTGCCACCCAGACAAACGTAATGTTCTCATACCTTGACTAACAGCTTCATCTCTTATTTCATCAGTTGAAGCCTTTCGTAAAATTAATTCTCTGATTACTTTATCTATTACCAAGATCTCATAAATAGCCATTCTTCCTTTAAACCCGGTAAAATTGCAAGCTTTACACCCTTTACCTTTATAAAAGTCAACATTCTCTATATCCAAACCTGTCAACGCTGTTTTACTCTGTTTTATATCACTAGCTATTATTGTTTTAAGCCCTTGGGAAACTGCAGTATCTAACTCCTTACATTGTGGGCAAATCACCCGTACTAACCTCTGAGCGATAAAGACTACTACTGAAGAAACTATTAAATAGGGTTCAATCCCTATATTTAGCAATCGAGCTACACCACCAGCAGCATCATTAGTATGCAAAGTTGAAAAAACCAAATGCCCGGTTAAAGCACTTCTAATCGCTAACTCACCAGTCTCAAAATCTCTAATCTCACCAATCATCATTGTATCAGGATCATGCCTTAACATACTTCTTAGCCCTTGGGCAAAAGTAAATCCGATTTCAGGAATAACCTGAATTTGGCTTATCCCTTCCAGTGCATATTCTACTGGATCCTCAATAGTAAGTATTTTAGTTTTTACACTTTTCATTTGGCTTAAACATGCATATAAGGTAGTAGTTTTACCACTACCTGTAGGTCCAGTAACAAGAATTATTCCATGGGTCTTATCTAGCAAACCTTCTAAAGTCTTTAAATCTCTAGATTCTAAGCCCAATTTTTCTAAGCTAAAAAGCATCTTAGTTGGAAGAATTCTAATAACTATTCCTTCTCCATAGCGAGTAGGAATGATAGAAATTCTTAAATCAAGCTCATCCTGTCCTATTTTTATTACTGCTCGGCCATCTTGGGGCAAGCGACGTTCAACAATATTCAACTTCGACATTATTTTTATACGCGAAACAATTGCAGAAAAAAAACGTCCTATATCCTCGGGAACATTGGCATTATAAAGAACACCATCAATACGATACCTTATGTTCATTGTTCCTCTAAACGGTTCGATATGAACATCAGTAGCTCTTCTTTTATGAGCTTCTAATAATATCTGGTTCACTAGCTTTACTACCGAGGCATCTTCACCCAGTTTTTCTATATCTTCAACTTCTGCTGCATCTTTTAATCTCTCTGTCTCTTGAGTTTTATTAGGAGCTTTTGCAATAATCTCCTCTACAGTATCGGCTCCTACACCATAATGAACTTTTATTATCTCCATTATCTCGCCCTCAGAAGCAAGCACTGGCCTTACATCATGCCCTAGAAATAATCTTACATCATCTAAAGAACGCAAGGGATCAGCGGTAGCAATAACTAACTTACCATCTGTAAATCCAATTGGCATAACTTTATAGTGCCAAGCAAGCTTAGCAGGAACTTTTTTTACTGCGGCTGGATCAATTGTAGTATCTTTTAATTTAACATAAAGGATATTAAGCTGTTGGGAAAGTACTTCTAATAAGTTGTTTTCTTTTAAAAAACCACACCTAACTAAAATCTTACCTATAAATTCACCAGTTTTACGTTGTTCACTCGTGCCAACTTTCAGTTGTTCTGGCGTAATCAAACCTTTATTGATTAACATTTGACCTATTTTTATTACCATTATTTACCTTCTTCTTAATCTTTTAAAGTTATTTAAAAACTTTTCGGTAATGCTCCAATCATATAAAAATTTTCTGGTGCAAATTCATCAACATCACCAGCGACTATCCTTTCACAACCTTCTAAAGTTACTTCTAAGGGTACGTATTCTCCTTTTCTACCAGTATAAACCTCTGCAGTAAAAAACGGCTGAGTCAGAAAATTTTGTAATTTTCGAGCTCGTTTAAAAGTAATACGGTCCTCTTGAGAAAGTTCTTCAACTCCAACAATAGCAACAATACGTCTAAGTTCATCATATCGATTAAGAATTTTTAAAACATCCTGAGCAATCTTAAAATGCTTATCTCCAATAATCATAGGATCAAGGAAAGAACAAGATGAAAGCAAAGGATCAATCGCAGGATAAAGACCTAACTGAACATGAGCACGAGACAAAATAAGTATAGAATCTAAATAACTAAATATACAAACTACTGCCGGATCAGTCAAATCATCAGAAGGTACATAAACTGCTTCAATCGCAGTAATTGCTGCTTGTCGACCAGAACGAATTCTTTCTTGGAACTCAGCAATCTCTGAAGGTAAGGTAGGTTGATATCCAGTTTCTGAAGGAATTCTACCTAAAAGAGTAGAGAGTTCACAACCAGCCTGAGCAAAACGAAATACATTATCAACGAATAATAAAACATCATTGCCTTCTTCCTGAAAATGCTCAGCTAGGGTTATACCAGTATGTGCAATCTCAAAACGAGCACCTGGTGATTCATTCATCTGTCCAAAAGCAAGAACTGACTTATTTAATATTCCTCGTTTCTCTAACTCATAATATAACTCATTTCCTTCTCTAATTCTTTCTCCAGCTCCAGCAAACACACAATATCCTCCTTGAACTTTAATAATATTATGCATAAGCTCAAGAATTATTACACTTTTTCCCAAAGCTGCTCCACCTAAAATCCCAGTCCTTGTACCCTTAACCAAAGGAAAAAGAAGATCAACCATTTTGATTCCGGTCTGCATTATCTCAAAAGATGAATTTTTACTCTCTTCTAAATCAAAAGGCTCTCTATCTTTCTTTTTACGTATATTCCTTTTTAATTCTGGGCTAATTTCGATCGGTCCTTTTCCATCTACAGGCTGACCTAAAACATTTACTATTCTCGAACAAACAGCATCCCCTACAGGAATAGAAATACCCGAACCAGTAGAAAAAGCATCAGTGTTTCGACGTAGGCCAAAATTAGAAGTCATGGAAATACATCTTAGAACATCTGGGTCATTAGCTCTAGCTTTAGTTAAATGTTCTACTACTTCTAAAACTATTTTCTGACCACCATAAGCAACCGTTTCAATGATTTCATAAACTAATGGAAGAACTGAACCAAAAGCATATTCTACATCTACAATTGGTCCTTGCACTGAAATTATCTTACCTTTTTGCACTAATAACTCCTAAATAATTATTTAGACAAAGCAAACTTACTAGCAAAAATCTCCCTAATACTTTTATCACCTATTTCATGAAGAAGACGAAAGTATTGAAGTCTTAATACTTTATTTTGATTCTTAATTTCAGTAAAACTTTTCTCTAAATGCATTGCTCGAGCTGCCCATTCTGATAACTTACTTTCCCAAAAAATAGAATTTAGCAACTGACTAATCCATGTTTTAACTACTTGCTCAATTACTCTTTTTAGTGACGGTTCAACAATTAACTCATCATTGCTAAGCAAAGTAGTAATTCCAGTATCCTCAAGGTTAATCCCCAAAGTAGCTGGCTTTTCCTCTTCAGCAAATAAAAATTTACAAGGTAACAACTGAAATTGTTGAGTTTTCTGTACAGAAAAAGAAATAAAGTGTGGATAAATTATTGTTGTTTTCCCCTTTCTTTCTGAAAAAACACCTAGTATGTGATCTCTTAGCTTTATTATTTCACTATATGAAATATTGTCATCAATACTAGGAAAAGAAGTAAATTCTATTCCTTTTTCTTCTACATACCTACTTCCTTGCCGACCAATAACAGTAAGCATATCGCCACTACCATATTGTTCTAAAGCACTATTAACTACTGATATGTTAAGCTCTCCTAAAAAGCCAGTATCAGAGGTTATTAATATAATATTGTTTGGAGAACCAGAAACTCCTAAAAAAGGGTGTTGGAAATCACCCAACTTTATAATTTTTAAAAAATCTGCTATATGACCTTCAAATAGATCAAAACTACTTCTATTCGCCTGAAGAGAGTTATACTCAGCAGCTGCTACCCCCTTTAACACACTAATAATAGTACCCATCAATTTATTAAAACTTATCTCTTTGCGCAGTTTAGCTTTTTGAAACATAGTTATTCTCTAAAAAACTCTTTGAAAGCCTGATCTAAGCCTTTTGTTATCTCGCCAGTTAGCATCCTCTGTATAGTAAGATCTTCAATCAAATGAAAATATTTTTTATTTAGATAACCATATATACCGTGAAGGAAATGAGTTCTTTGAGCTTTATCTAAAAGTTGTGGCAAGCTTTTATTAAAAGCATAAAAAATTATAACTATTTCTTCTAAACAAAGGGGATTACCCTTTCCCTGAATAAAAAAATCTCTTAAAGATTCTCCTTTCTTTAATCTAAGCTCTATTTCTTTAGAAAGTTTTGTTCTAATTGTAGCAAGGCTAACCAATTCCTTAAACTGAGCATATTCTCTTTTTAAACTATAGCTTACCTCTTTTATTGCCTCAGACTGGACCTTACTTCCAATACGCGAAACTGAAAGTCCTAAATCAATTGCTGGCCTAAAACCTTCATTAAAAAGACTAGTATTCAAATATATTTGTCCATCAGTCATAGAAACTAAATTTGATTGGACAAGACCAGTAATATCTCCTTCCTGAGTTTCAACAATAGGAAGAAAAGTCATTGAACCAGCCCCCTTCTCGTCATTTAATTTTCCAGCTCTTTCCATTAATTGTGAATGAATATAGAAAATATCTCCAGGATAAGCTTCTCTACCTGGTGGCCGCTCTAAGAGCAAAGAAATTTCTCGATAACTCCAAGCATGTTTACTTAAGTCATCATAAGCAATCAAAACATCCCGACCATTATCCATAAAATATTCACCAACAGCACAAGCAGCATAAGGAGCAAGGTATTGTTCTGCTTGGGAATCAGAAGCTGAAGCAACAACAACAATAGTATAATCCATTGCCCCTCCACGCTTCAGTTCTTCCAAAATCTTTACTAAAGCTGAATGGCTACCCCCTATCCAGCAATATATACAAATTACATTTTTATCTTTTTGATTTATAATTGCTTCGGTAACTATACTGGTTTTACCAGTAACCCTGTCTCCCATGATTAATTCTCTTTGACCTTTACCCAAAGGAATAGTTGTATCAATTATCTTTATTCCAGTATGAAAAGTTTCAGTAATCGGTTTTCTATCTAATACTCCAGGCGCCTCTCTAAAAATTGGGTACCTATCATTTTCCGGAATCTTACCTCTACCATCAAGCGGTTGCCCAAAAGTATTTATGACTCTGCCAATAAAATTATTGCTAACTGGAATTTCAAAAATACCAGTTTCTCCGTAAACAGTATCACCAATATTTATCTTAGTTCCATCACCTAAAACTAAAACTTCATTCTTATTAAACCCAATAACCATACCCATTAGACTAGGAGCAAACTCAACTAATTGTCCATTAACGCAAAAAAACAACCCATCAACTTTCACTACCCCTTTTCTAACCTCTTTAACCGTGCCAGTATCTTTAATTTCTAAAGGTTCTAATTTTATATCTAACATTTTTAATCATTTCCTAATCAAACGCTACTTCTTGCTTCATCTTTCATTAGTGGTAATATTCTCTTAAACTTATTTTGAACACTTCCGTCAATTACTGCAAAACCGCTTAATTTTAAAATCAAACCAGCAACAACATTTTTATCAATTTTTTCCTCCAAAGAGATATTACGATCCAATTTTTCAGATAACACTTTTTGCAATCTTTGCTTTTGAGCATTGTTTAAAGAATACGCACAAACAATCTCACCAAGATCATTCTGAGCTTTCATCTTCTCTTTATCTAATTTTTCTATACTACTAATAAACTCATCAATCAAATGGATATGTAAAACCTTTAAGCTTTCTTCAGTAAAAATATACCTAACTACATCTAATGCTAAATATACTGCCTTATCCTGCATCTGAACAAGCATTTTTTTATGCTTTCTTTGACTCTCACTTTCTCCTCCACTAATAATTCTCTTGGCATCTGTTCGTGCTTTTTCCAATATTCCTCTTCTTACCTTCTCAGCCTCACTCTTTGCTTGTCCCTTTATCACTTCTGATTCAGCTTTTCCCTGCTTAATTTCATTCTCTGCCTCTTGTTTAGATCGCTTCAACTCTTCTCTTAAAACTCTTTCTTTCTCTAAATTTTGTTGATTAAGTTGTTGAAGTCTTTTTAAAGCTCTACTGATTTGATTGTAAAATAACCAACGCAAAAAAACAATAATCAAAACAAAAGTAGCAATTTGGATAAAAACTAATTGTCCTACTAGCATTACATCCCCCTTTTTGTTCTTATAAATCCTAACTATTAAAGTTTTATTTAACTACCGAATAAATTATAAACAACTAAAAGCCCGATAATAGCTATAGATTCAGCAAAAATAAACGCTAGAATCATGGCAATTAAAATTTTAGGCGCGGCTTGGGGGTTCCTTCCTAAAGCTCTAACACCGGAATAACCTACAGCAGCTATTACCCCTGAAGGTCCAACTATACTAATTAACATTATTAAAATGATAACAAAACTTTTCATTTTTTAGCCCCTCTCATCAAATACACAAAGCCTATTTCTACCCAAAGCCTTTGCTTGATACATCGCTTTATCCGCTTTATCAATTAATTCCTTTTTTGTTTGGGCATTGTCCGGAAAAGTAGACAACCCTACACTAATAGTTACCGGAAGCTTTACTCTAGCCGAGACAATCAACCTATCTCCCACTATTTTTGCTTGTCTTTGAGGTGTTTGCGGCATAATTATCGTAAATTCCTCCCCGCCATATCGACAAACCTGGTCATATTCACGCAGCGACTCGGTAAACAACCGAGCAGCATCACTAAGGGCCCTATCTCCTTGGGGGTGTCCTTTAGTATCATTATATCTTTTAAAATGATCAATATCAATCATAAACAATGATAAAGCCTGTAAATGACGCCTAAAGTGAGCTATATGCCAATCCAATACTTCATCAAAATACCTATGATTATAAACACCGGTTAAACCGTCTAAAATAGACATATCTTTGTAAGTTCTTCTCTGTCTAGCCTGATTAGCAAGGTAAGTATTTTCAATCGCCCGCCTTAAGAACAGCATAACTTCTTTCATATTCAAAGGTTTTAATAGATAAGCATAAGCACCAGCTTCTAAAGTCTCCACACCAAAACTAGCAAATGAATAAGTAGTAAGGGTAATTACATTAATCTTTGAATTGATTTTTTTAAGTCGTTTTATTAATTCGGTTCCTGTAATATCAGGCATCATTGCCTCAGATATTACAACCATAAAATTAATATTCTTAAATAATTTAAGAGCTTCGTTGCCGCTAGCTGCTCTCCAAACTTTATATTCTGAACTCTCCAGACCTCTCTTTAAAGTATTAAATATATTATTATCGTCTTCAATTATCAATACTTTGAATTTGTTTTTTTCTATCTCCATGTCAACCCTCCTGTTTTAATTTTATCACATTCAATATTTTGAATCAATAGATAATTTTATATTGTATCGGGCCGACGTATTATATCGAATCGACACAAGGCCGACCCCTACGGGGTTATTTATAATGTATTCGCGAATTTTGTTTAATGATTTATCATTACGGATGATATGGCCATGGAATGACCGTTGCCAGAGACGTTTGTTAAATGGCAGCCAATTATTATTTTTTACATATCGGCCCCTACATAATTATTATATTGGCCAAATATATTGTTTTTATTTTTGGAACAAACAGTTACAAAATAATGATTTGTTTGGGAATAATCGTATCCATTTAATCTATTTTGTTTCTGGCTTGACCCGGCATAAAAACCTCCTCTTTACTTAATAGACATAGAAAGAAGGTATTTTCTTTCAAATAAATTAGATATTTATAATGGTCTGTTTGCAATCTCTTGTGCGAGTTAAGGATAGGGCAGTGAGAACCGTCCCCTAAAAGGGGAGGGTTACTCCTCGTCTTGTGAAAACTCTTTTGTTTTTTGTTTAATCGCGACGATATTGGCTTGGCGCTGCCAGATTATAAGGAAGATAAAGGAAATCAATCCCAGAGCGATAATCACTCCCAGGATAACCCACCAAGTAGTTTTAACCGAGACTTTATCGACTGCTATTCCTGTTCCTACAGCAATTTTGCTCTCAATAAACATCTTTTCTAATCTGGCCAGCATTGTCTTCATAGAACCAAGCATCTCCGTATTCTCCCGGTATACGGCAATATGGGTTTGGGGCAGAGCATCAAGCGCCTGTTCCTGTTTATTTAAAACCCCGCTACTCTTCTCTTCAAGGTCCTTTTGGAGAACGACAGCCGTATCAAAATAGGCGGTCTTTCTTAAAGCCTCCACCAGTTCCCCGGCCCGGCCGGTTAAAGCCTCCAGTTCAGCCTGGGAAATTATCCAGACGTCTTTAATCTCGATAGAGCGGCTGACGCTTTCACCGGGGGCAAGCTCAAGCTCTTTATAGACATAGTAAAGGTTTTTTTCTATATCATAATCTATCTTTAAATCGCCCAACTCAACAATATCTTCCGGCTTTGCCTCTTCAGGTAGATAGGCCTTAAGCAGAGCCTTCTGTGTCTTGCTCTCTGAGGGGTTGACTACCAGGGTCTTTAAAACGATGCTGGCTTGGGCGGAGGGAGTCCATAGCTCATGGCTCATAGTCCATAGTAGAATTAGTATTACTAATATTATTAATTTTCTTTTGCTCACGATAAAACCTCCAGCTTAATAAGTGTCATAGATTCAAAGTATCAAAGTTTGTTTCGTAAAGACCTCGTAATAGTGTGCTTTCTCCCATACCTTCAGTTTTTTATATTCCTTCTCTGACACTTCTACTCCTTGGGGGCGGATTCAAGCCAGCTTTTCACAATCGGTTCGTCGCCTGTGCGGGATAAGATTTCCTGGGTGAGTTCTACCAGGCCCTTAATCTCTATGGTCTTATTCTTAAGATAATCCACATCGTTAGACTGCTCTTCGGAAGTATCATACATCTTCTCTATCTTAACCCCCTGTATTTTACTAATCTCATCTAACCTCTCAGCCAGGATAGATACTCTATCGGAGATAGACTCTATAGAGACGGCCGTCACTTTCAGCCCTTTTAACCTATCGCTCATAGCAGCTATCCGATTTATATCAGTCATAACCGAAGTCACTGCCCCACTGATAGCAATTACGGTCTCACCTAAGGAGCTTAAGCCGGAAACATCTATGCTGGACATACGGCCCATATCGCCTAAGCCTTCTAACTTATCGATTACATCAAGCTGCAGGTCACCGGTGATACCCAGCTTATCTAAGTATCCGGCCCGGGTAGCAGTAAGCCTTGTCTCTAAGCTGTCTACATATTCCTTAATTCCGGTAATGGTCTCATCGGTCCAGTCGCTTCCTTTTATCTCATCGAACCTGGCGGCAAGTTCGGTTGAGGTATCAACGGCATCCACTAAATCCTTAACCGCCTCCAGGCCATAGGCGGTATGGGCGAGCTTATCTAAGTATCCGGCTCTGGTTTCAGTAAGCCTTATCTCTAAAGTGTCCACGTATTCCTTGACGCTCTTTAAGGTCTCACCGGCCCAGCCGGTTCCCTTTATCTCGGTGAACTTGGCACTTAATTCAGTGGATGTATCTATAGCGTCTACTAAGGTCTTTAACGCTGATAAACCGTAGGTGGCATTGGCTACCTTATCTATCACATCGGTCTGGAAGTTGCCTGTGATATTGAGCTTATCCAGGTATACGGCACGGGCGGCAGTGAGTCTTGTTTCCAGGTCATCTACATAGTTTTTAATGCTAACCATTGTTTCATCTGTCCAACCGGCGCCTTTTATCTCGGTGAACTTGGCGGTTAATCCCGCTGAGGTTTCAATATCATCGACCAGAGTTTTGATTGCTTCTAACCCATAGGTAGTATCAGCAATTTGATCTAAGTAGCTTGCGCGGGGTTCAGTAAGACGGGTTTCTACAGCATCCGCGTCAGCCATAATTGCGGTGACATTGGCCCAGACAATAGTGTCTGTTTTGGCCTGGATAGCGTCGGCTACAGTCTTTACATTAACCACATCGCCGTCTAAGTCTAAAATATTCGCTTCGACCAAATCGGTATAGCCTTTGACTAAGCCTAAGTCAGCTAACACGCCTGAAGTGATCTTATCGGTTTCAGCTTTGATGTCGGTAATATTGGCCCAGACAATGGTATCGGTTTTGAGTTTAATGGCATCTACTACGGTATCTACGGTTACTACTTTGCCGTCTACTGTAGCGATATTGGCCAGGACGTTACTGGTAATCTTATCGGTCTCGGCTTTGATTGCCGCTGTGTCAGCCAACACATTCAAGGTAATCTTATCCGTTTCCAGCTTGATAGCATCTACTACGCTATCCACGGTTACTACTTTGCCGTCTACTGTAGCAATGTTCGCGGCAAGGTTTACGGTATAGCCTTTGACTAAGCCTAAGTCAGCTAACACGCCTGAAGTGATCTTATCGGTTTCAGCTTTGATGTCGGTAA
>Ga0208902_1000119_pt1 | contig 48328 bp, 48 predicted proteins | sample AntAceMetag02UKH_FD_184767 | JGI IMG/M metagenome (GOLD analysis project Ga0208902, IMG submission 184767) | Saline lake microbial communities from Ace Lake, Antarctica - Antarctic Ace Lake Metagenome 02UKH (SPAdes) (version 2) | ecosystem: Environmental > Aquatic > Non-marine Saline and...
CTTTTAATGCTGATACAGCAGATAGTGATCAGACTGTACTTTCTATAAAAGATAAAGATAATAAGAATTTATTTAATGTTGATGATACGGGTTTTGTCGAAGCAAGGGATTATCAGTTTATTGATGCTGATGGCAATGAGCAGAAAGTCAGTGATTTTTTAGAAGCTGAACCTCCTAAACAATGTTCTTGGGAAGGTAATGCCTGTCAGTGTTATGGTGAATTCAGCTCCACATCAGGTTATATGATATTATCACAGAAGTGTTATAAGGGCATACTTTTTCCTATTTCGATTAATGATCTTAAATATTCCGGAAGCGGTTGTGATTGTCCGCTTAGTAAACCACCTAATTGCGACACTTATCTGAATGGGCAAACGCTTGCATACGCTTCAGAAATAATAGTAGATGTAATAGCGCTTTTCTTGTGTGAAGTAGCAGGGTGGGATGATTTTTGTGATTAACTTACTGTTACCGGCAAAGGAGAAAACCTGGGTTATTTCTTACAGAACAAGTCGTTTTTATGAAAATTAAATCTATTTTTATCATTCTAGGGTTAAGTCTTTGTTTAAATATCCATGCTTACGGCTATGAGCTGGAGATGACCACCTATTATCCTGCTCCTTACGGTATTTATGAGCAGCTTCAGGCTGATAAATTAGCAGTAGGAGATATTAATGAAGATGGTAAATTGACCGGTGGGGATATCCCAGAAGATGGTGCTTTAGCAGTTGAGGATAATATTTATTTAGGAAAGGATATTGTTGAATCAAATCGCTCTCCGGAAATGGTAGTCAAAACCCCCGATGCCAGGCCAACACCTTTTAATGCTGATACAGCAGATAGTGATCAGACTGTACTTTCTATAAAAGATAAAGATAATAAGAATTTATTTAATGTTGATGATACGGGTTTTGTCGAAGCAAGGGATTATCAGTTTATTGATGCCGTTGGTAACAAGATAAAAATAAGCGATATTGAGAAATCAATATTTATAAAGCAGTGTTATTGGGAAGGTATGGCTTGTACTTGTTATGAAGAAGAAGGTGGTGTTGATGGTTATGCTATAGTTGGTCAGAATTGTTTTCATAATATGCTTGGTTCTCCTGTGATAATTAAGATGAAAATTACAGATGAAGATTCAGATTGTCCTGAAAGTCCTCCGGATCAGTGTGATCTATATTATAATATCGGAGGGTGGAATGATTTCTTTCAAGACGTGGCCGAAGACCTTTGTGATGATTTTGGACTTTTTTGTGATTATTGAGGTCAATATTTATTAGTTTGTTATGCCCTTATTTTGATAGTATAATACTTTTAAAATAAGGGTTTTTTTATGAAGCTAACTGATTCTATACGATATCTAAAAGGGATAGGTCCTAAGAAAGCGCTTTTTTTCCAGCGTTTAAATATTAATACCGCAAAAGACTTAATTTTTTATTTCCCCGCACGCTATGAAGACCGCCGCAATATATCAAAAATAAAAGATATAAAAGAAGATGGCGTCTATTTAATCAAGGCTGATATAATTGCTTTTGGCAGCAGACACTCATTTAAAAAAAGTTTTGATATAGTTACTCTTGTTGTAGATGATGGCACAGCTCGCATTGACTGCGTATGGTTTAACCAGCCGTACTTGAAAAAAACTTTTAAGATCAATCAAATAATTATCGCCTATGGCAAAACGAAAATTTATAAAGGAAAATTACAGCTTAATAATCCTGAATTCGAATTGATTGATAACGATATGGATGATTCTTTAAGTGCCGGTCGCATTGTTCCCGTTTATCCTTTGACGCAAGGGCTTTCGCAGCGTTTTTTAAGAAAGACTATAAAACATGCTTTAGATGCGAGTAGTTCTAAGGTAGAAGATTTATTGCCTTACAGCCTTAGATCAAAATATAATCTTTATAATCTGGTAAACTCTTTATTGAATTTGCATTACCCGGTTGATTTTACTTCTCTTGAAGAGGCAAAACGCCGTTTAAGTTTTGAGGAATTTTTTGTTTTTCAGCTTGTTCTGCTTTTGCGTAAAATAAATAAAAAATTAATCAAGGCAAAGATACATAGAATAGACAAAGAGCTGATAAATGAGTTTTTAAAGGTTTTGCCATTTGAACTGACAGAATCGCAAAGAGAGGTTATGAATCAGATTACAGATGATCTGGCGAAACCTTCTGCAATGTATAGGCTTTTACAGGGCGATGTTGGTTCAGGTAAGACAATAGTTGCGTTGATCGCGGCTTTAGCGGCAGTTAATTCTAATAGCCAGGTTGTTTTTTTGGTACCTACGGAGATTCTTGCCAGGCAGCATTATGAAAAATTCATTGATTTTACTAAAGATGTTTTGTTTAATAAAAGAAAAATAAAGATATCCCTTTTAACCTCCAGCGTAAGCGATAAAGAAGCTGTTTTAAAGAAACTAAAGTCCGGCAAAATAGACATTATTATCGGTACCCATGCTTTGCTTAGTGAAGATGTAGTTTTTAATAACCTTGGGTTAGTGGTCATTGATGAACAGCATAAATTCGGAGTAGGCCAGAGAGCATTTTTAGCTAAAAAAGCTTCGAATCCTGATGTACTGGTAATGTCAGCTACTCCAATTCCCAGGACCATGGCGTTGACTTTGTATGCAGATATGGATATATCCACGATTGAAGGCCTACCTTCTGGAAGAAAGCCTGTATCTACCAGATTTTTCAAACAAGAACAAAGAAATGATGCCTATGATTTTATAAAAGAGGAACTTGATAACGGAAGACAGGCCTATATAGTTTTTCCGGCTATAGAAGATAATTCGGGCATGCAAATACTTTCTGCAAAAACCATGTTTGAAGAGTTAAAGAAAAATGTTTTTAAAAAATATCGACTTGCTCTTTTACACGGAAGGCTGGATAATAAAGAGCAGGTATCGATTATGAAAAAGTTTTGCAATCAAAAGACTGATATCCTAGTAGCTACTACTATATTGGAAGTCGGTATTGATGTTTCTAATGTTACAGTGATGCTTATTGAAGATGCCCAGAGGTTTGGCCTGTCGCAATTGCATCAGTTAAGAGGCCGTATCGGAAGAGGAGGTTATGCTTCACATTGTTTGGTTATGGGTAGATTCGATTCGGCAATCTCCAAAGAAAGAATAAGGGCTTTTTTAGAGAATCAGGACGGTTTTAAAATTGCCCAGATTGACCTTGAGATCCGAGGCCAGGGAGATATATTTGGCTTAGATCAGCACGGGGTCTTGCAGTTTAAGATGAGTGATCCTTTAAGACAAATAGATTTGCTGCATATGGCTCGACAAGAAGCAGTCAAATTGTTAAAAACAGATCCTTATTTAAGAAAAAAAGAAAACAAAATAATAAAAAAAGCTATTGTAAGGCAATACTCAGAATGCGTATTATTTCAGGTAGATTAAAAGGTTTGGTTTTAACTTCGGCAAAAAATATCCGCCCCACAGAAGAGAAGTTGCGTAAGGCAGTTTTCGATTCGTTGGGGGATTTTATTAAAAGAAAAAGCTTTTTGGATATATATGCCGGAACAGGTAGTGTGGGTTTGGAAGCCATTTCGCGTGCAGCTAAAAGCGTGACTTTCGTAGAAAACAACTTCCAGAGTATCAGGGCATTAAGAGACAATATCACTAAATCAAAACGTACATTAACAAAGGCTGGCGAAAGTTGTTTGATTGAATTGTTACGTTTAGATGCACTAAAGGCAGTAGCTTCTTTAGGCGGGAAAAACTTAAAATTTGATATAGTTTTTTGCGACGCTCCTTATTATGGGGAATTGACAAAAAAAACCTTGCAAACCTTAGATAGCTATGATATATTATCGCCCGATGGAATTTTGGTTGTCCAGGCCTACAAGAAAGATCTTGTAACAACGGAATTATCCAATATAAGGCCGTATCGTTCAAAAACTTACTCTGATACGGCTGTTTACTTTTATACAAAAAGATGAATAAAAAAGCCATATATCCAGGAACCTTTGATCCCTTGACCTATGGCCACTTGGATATTATTAAAAGGGGCCTGAGGGTATTTGATGAGATAATTGTTGGTGTTGCCCATAACCCGCAGAAAAATCCTTTATTTAGTTTAACGGAGCGTATGGAAATGGTCAAAAAAGCAACAAGGTCTTTAAAAAAGGTAAAGGTTGATTCATTTGAAGGGTTGGTTATAAAATATGCGCGCAGGAAGCGGATAAACGTGATTATGCGTGGAGTTAGGATGGTTTCAGATTTTGATTACGAGTTTCAGATGGCCTTGACCAATAGGAAACTGGCTAGCGATATTGAAACAATATTTTTGATGCCTTCTGAGGAATATAGTTATGTCTCAAGTAAGCTTTTAAAAGAGGCGTCATTTTTGGGAGCCGATATCAGCGATTTTGTTCCTGCTTACATAGTGAGTAAATTAAAAGATAAATTTAGGAAAGAAAAGTTTATTATTTAATTTTGGTTGTTCTTTGAAGTTAGTGTTATGAAGATACAGATAAATAGAATCCCTCAGGCCGGCGGTTTAAACCTAGATGAAGTTTGGAACGCTAAGACTTCGGATCTTGATACAGGTAGCGTGAAGTTCACAAGCCCGATAAATATTGCAGTCTATGCAGAGAAAGGGTATAATAACGTTACGTTATTTGTTAAACTCAGTGCTACTATTGAGTTAGTCTGTGGTCGGTGTTTAGAAAGTTACATGTTTTCGCTAAATAAAGATTTTAAGCTCTATTATACCTTAGAGAGAAATCAGAATGATTTAAATCCGGATGTCGAGATCAGGCAGGAAATAATACTTACTTATCCGGTTAAAGCTTTATGCAGTAAAGATTGTAAGGGCCTATGCAGCGGTTGTGGTAAAGATTTAAACAAGGAAAAATGTATCTGTAAGAAATAAACTAATAATACGGAGAAAAAAAATGGCATTACCAAAAAGAAGACATTCGACTACGCGCGGCAGAAAAAGAAGGACTCATTGGAAGGTTAGTTTGCCTAATCTGTCAGTTTGTCCACAATGCAAAACGCCAAAACCAGCCCATATGGTTTGTCCTACCTGCGGAACCTATAAGGGTAAGAAGGTCGTTGAGATAAAAGTTAAAGACAAGAAGAAGCCGAAAGAATAAAACAATAATGACTACGATTGTTGTTGATGCTATGGGTGGTGATTTTGCGCCACGCGAGATAATTAAAGGTGTGGTTTCTGCTGTTAAAGAGTCTGATATACATGTAGTTCTTGCTGGAAGAAAGCAAGCAGTAGAAACTGAACTTAAGAAATACAGTTTTTCTGCATCAAAAATTTCTATAGCCGATGCATCTGAGGTTGTTTCCATGGATGAACCTGCGGCTACCAGCGTAAGAAAGAAAAAAGATTCTTCCATTAGTATTGGTTTAAATTTTGTCAAAGAAGGAAAGGCTCATGCTTTCTTTAGCGCCGGTAATACTGGAGCGGTTGTTTGTGCAGCCACTTTAAAGCTCGGCCTGTTAGAAGGGATTGAACGACCGGGTATATCAGTTTTAGCACCCACCTTGAAGGGTTTTTCTCTTGTTATTGATGTAGGAGCAAATATTGATCCCAAGCCAGTGCATATCCTGCAGTATGCAATAATGGCAAATTCCTACCTAGAACATGTATTTAATAAAAAAAGGCCTACTATCGGCATTTTAAATATCGGTACGGAAAGTAGCAAAGGAACTGATTTTATAAAGGAGAGTTTTTCTTTGTTGAAAAAAAGCGGGTTGAATTTTATTGGTAATGTCGAAGGTAAAGATATTTTTAACGGCAATACGGATATTATTGTTTCAGATGGTTTTGTTGGTAATGTTGCTTTAAAGGTGTCAGAAAGCTTGGCAGAAATGCTTTTTGTATTTTTAAAAAGAGAACTGATGTCCAACTGGATGAATAAACTAGCAGTGTTGTTTTTAAAATCTTCCTTAAAAAGATTTAAAAGTAAGGTCGATTATTCCGAATACGGAGGAGCACCGCTGTTGGGGGTAGACGGCGCAGTTATAATTGGACACGGACGCTCTTGCGCTAAGGCGGTAAAAAATGGTATTAGGGTTGCTCAGGAAGAGGTAGAGCGTTCGGTTAACGCACACATCATAGAATCGATAAGGAAAATTCAATGAAAAATGTCGGTATAGTCGGTACAGGTATATCTATTCCCAAAAATATTTTAACTAATAAAGACCTTGAAAAGATGGTAGAGACAACTGATGAATGGATTACCACTCGCTCAGGCATTAAAGAAAGACATATTATCGAAAAAGGTCAGTATACCAGTATTCTTGCAACAGAGGCCTCCAGAAAAGCCTTAGAGTCTGCAAAGCTGAAACCGGAAGATTTGGATTTGTTGATTGTAGCGACGATTACGCCAGATATGCGTTTTCCTTCAACTGCCTGTTTTGTGCAAAGAGAGCTTGGTGCAAGCAAGGCAATCTGTTTTGATATCAGTGCTGCTTGTGCGGGTTTTATTTATGCCTTGGTTTGTGCCCAGCAGTTTATAAAAACAGGTTTTGTTAAAAATGCACTTATTATGGGTGCAGAAACTCTTTCTACGATTACAGACTGGCAGGACCGGGGGACTTGTGTGCTTTTTGGCGATGGTGCAGGTGCTTGTGTTTTAAAAGAAATTGATCAAGGTGGTATTCTTTCTAGCCATTTAGGTGGAGACGGTTCGTTGTCAGATTTGCTTTATATGCCTGGCGGCGGTTCTAAATTCCCGGCAAGTAATGAAACGATTGAAAAAAGAATGCATTTTATCAAGATGCAGGGCAATGAAGTTTTTAAACTTGCGGTTAGGCTTATGGTTGATTCAGCGAATAAGGCCTTGGAGCAATGTGGTCTTAGTCCTTCTGATATTGATTGGCTTATACCGCATCAGGCAAATATCAGGATACTTAAGGCTGTGGCAAAACGCCTTGAACTGCCTGAGGAAAAGATATTTTTCAATATTGCTAAATACGGCAATATGTCTGCAGCTTCTACAGCGGTTGCTTTATGCGAGGCAATCGAGCAAGGTAAATTTAAAAAGGGCGATATCATAGTATTGGATGCTTTTGGCGGAGGTTTGGTCTGGGGGGCAACAGTAATAAAATGGTGAAAGATTCTAATATTGCTATAATCTTTCCTGGTCAGGGCGCTCAGTATGTAGGTATGGGCAAGGATTTTTATCAAACGAACAGTAAGGCTAAGGAAGCTTTTGAAACCGCAGATAAAGTTTTAGGGTTTTCATTATCTAGGTTATGCTTTGAAGGCCCGCAGGAAGAACTTAGTCAAACCAAGAACTGTCAGGCAGCGATTCTTGTTTCTAGCATTGCTGCTTTAGAGTCATTAAAAGAATCTAATTCGATAGATTTTAAAAATATTGTTTGTTCAGGGGGTTTAAGCCTGGGAGAATATACTTCTTTAGTCTGTGCTGGTGTGTTAAGCTTGGAAGATGGTTTAAACTTAGTGAAAAGACGCGGTGAGTTTATGCAGGAAGCTGCGGAAGATTTTCCCAGCGGTATGGTTTCAGTGATTGGTTTGGATTTAGAACAGGTTAAGGAAATATGCCGGCAGACCGAATCTGAGGTTGCAAATCTCAATTGTCCTGGTCAGGTTGTTGTAAGCACAAAGTTGGAAATACTGTCAGAGGTGGAACGCCTGGCTAAGGAAAAAGGAGCTAAACGCGCTATCAGATTAGATGTCAGCGCAGGTTTTCACAGTTCTTTGATGAAAAGCGCTGCAGAAAAGTTAAAAGAGGTAATAGATTCCATCACTTTTAATGAACCGTTATTTGAAATAGTAAGTAACGTTGATGCGCGCGCAACAAAAGACAAAGTAAAGATTAAAGACAATCTTATAAAGCAGATGTATTCTCCTGTGTTATGGCAGGCGTGTATGGAGCATATGAAGCAAAAAGGCGTAGTCAGATTTTTTGAGGTTGGTCCTGGTCGAGTATTAAAGGGCCTGGCGCGCAGAATTGATAGCGATTTGGTAGTTACCAATATTGAAAAACAGGGAGATTTAGATGAAGCTAGATAATAAAGTTGCCTTAGTGACAGGTGGAGCAAGAGGTATAGGCAAGGAGATTGCTTTATGTTTAGCAAAAGAAGGAGCTGATATTGTTGTTTGTGACGTAAATACAGAGCTTGCCCAAAATACCCAGAAAGAAATAGAATCCCTGGGAAGAAAGTCCGTGGCTTTAAAGGCAGATGTTACGAAATTTACTGATGCAGAAGACGTTATCAACAAAATTCTTGACAAATTTTCTAAGATTGATATATTAATTAACAACGCGGGTATTACTAGGGATGGGTTGCTTTTAAGGATGTCTGAAAGCGATTGGGATGCGGTAATAAACGTAAATTTAAAGGGCACCTTTAATTTTACAAAAGCAGTTTCCAAAGTGATGCTTAAGCAAAAAAGCGGCAAGATAGTTAATGTTGCTTCAATCATTGGGATTATAGGTAATGCTGGACAAGCAAATTATTCTGCATCCAAAGCCGGCATAATAGCTTTGACTAAGACAACTGCTAGAGAACTTGGTTCAAGAGGCATATGTGTTAATGCAGTTGCTCCGGGATTTATCCAAACAGATATGACGGATAAGCTTCCTGAAAACGTCAAAGTGCAGATGCTTAAAAATATTCCTTTAGGCAGATTTGGTAAGCCGGCTGAAGTTGGACAGCTATGTTTATTTTTAGCAAGCAGTGATGCAGATTTTATAACCGGTCAGACGCTGGTTATTGATGGCGGCATGGTAATGTGTTAGAAGATAATTAACTAATTATTCATTTTTTTTATGTAGTTACAAAGGAGGAGAAGAAAATGGCAGCAGTAGAGAAAGTAAAGTCAATAATCGCTGAGCAGTTAGGAGTAAAAGCCGAAGAGGTTACCGAACAGGCTTCTTTTATCGATGATTTGGGAGCAGATTCTTTAGATACAGTTGAGTTAGTAATGGCATTAGAAGAAGAGTTTGGAATTGAGATTCCTGATGAAGATGCAGAAAAAATGGTTAAGGTTACAGACGCCATTAAGTATATAGAAGAAAAAACTGCTAGCAAATAACTTAATTTTTTAATAGATATGCCCCGTCTTCACAAAGCCGGGGTATTGTTTGTTAACTTATGAAAAGAAAAGTCGTTGTTACTGGTTTAGGTGTGATCAGTCCTATCGGAAATGGAGTAGATAATTTCTGGCAGTCTTGTATTGCCGGTAAAAACGGGGTAGGGCCGATTACAAAATTTGATGCCACGAGATTTGATTCTAGAGTTGCTGGAGAGGTTAAGGATTTTGATCCTTTGATCGCCTTATCTTCTAAGGAAGTAAGAAGAACTGAAGCTTTTGTTCATTTTGCTTCTGCGGCTGCCAAAGAGGCATTGCTTGATTCAAAATTGGATTTGGATAAGAGCGATAGAGATAGAATCGGTGTTCTGATTGGTTCAGGTATTGGTAGCCTAGGTATAATCGAAAGTCAATATGAAAAGTTTTTAAAAAGAGGGCCTTCTAAGTTTAGTCCTTTTTTGATTCCTGCTTTGATAGTTAATGAGGCTGCGGGTCAGGTTTCTATTAATTCTGGTTTAAAAGGGCCGAATCTTTGCACGACTACAGCCTGTGCTTCCGGAAGCCATTCTATAGGTGAGGCGTTAAGAATAATTCAATATGGCGATGCTGATATTATGCTTGCCGGAGGAACTGAAAGCTGTATTAGTCATTTAGGTGTTGGTGGTTTTTGCGCTTTAAAGGCTTTATCAACCACAAATGATGACCCCAGTAAAGCAAGCCGTCCATTTGATGCAAAAAGAAACGGTTTTGTCATTGGTGAGGGTTGCGGAATTGTTGTCTTGGAAGAATTTGAGCATGCTAAAAGACGTGGTGCAAAGATTTACGCTGAGGCATCAGGTTTTGGTATGAGTTCAGATGCGTATCATTCGACAGCTCCAGATCCGGAAGGTGACGGTGCAGCCAGGTCAATGGCCGCAGCAATTAAAGATGCAGGCTTAAAACCAGAAGATATCCCCTACGTTAATGCCCATGGCACATCGACTTTATTAAATGATAAGATTGAGACTCTTGCGATAAAAAAAGTTTTTAATGAGTATGCTAAAAAGCTTGCCGTAAGTTCAATTAAATCCATGACTGGCCATCTCTTGGGAGCCGCAGGTGCGGTTGAATTTATTGCATGTTGCCTGGCGATTACTAACAGTATTATCCCTCCTACAATCAATTATGAATTTCCTGATCCCCTGTGTGATCTTGATTATGTTCCCAATAAAGCAAGAGCAGCCAATCTTGACGCTGTCTTGTCGAATTCTTTAGGTTTTGGCGGACATAACGCCAGTTTGGTTATTAAGAAATTCCAGGGATAATTTAAACTATATTAAGATGGGTTACACAATAACTGAAAAAATTATACTTTCTCATAGCGCTGATAAGTCAATCAAGCCGGGTGAATTTATCTGGGCAGATGTTGATTTGAGTTTAGGCAATGACATAACCGCTCCTTTAGCAATCCAGCAGTTTAATAAGCTGAAGTTAAAGAAAGTATTCGATAAGAAAAAAATTGTATTAGTGCCTGATCATTTTGTTCCGGCTAAGGATTTAAAAAGTGCCAATCAGGCAAGAAGTTTGAAGGATTTTGCCCGTAGATTTAAAATAGATAATTATTTTGAGCTTGGCTGTATGGGTGTTGAGCATGCACTTTTGCCGGAAAAAGGGCTTATTCGACCGGGTCTTCTGGCAATCGGAGCAGATTCACATACCTGTACCTATGGGGCAATAGGAGCTTTTTCAACAGGTGTTGGTTCAACTGATTTAGCAGCTAGTTGGATTACAGGTAAGGTCTGGTTAAGGGTTCCTGAATCGATAAAATTTATTTACCAAGGAAAACTAAACAAATGGGTATCGGGTAAGGATTTAATTCTTTATACCATTGGTGATATCGGGGTTGATGGAGCTTTATATAAAGCAATGGAATTTTCAGGAAACGTAATTGAAGATTTAGATATGGATGCAAGGCTTACAATGTGCAATATGGCAATTGAAGCAGGAGGTAAGTCTGGTATTATTGCACCTGATAAAATAACTTTTGATTATGTAGAAAAAACCACTGGAAAAAAGTTTACTAAAAAACAAATGGATTCCTGGCAAGCTTTAAAAAGTGATAAAGATGCAATCTATGTAAAGGTAAAAAAATACGATGTTAATAAAATAGAACCTCAGGTTTCAGCTCCGCATTTACCTAGTAATGCAGGGCCGGTGAGTAAATTTAAAGGAGTAAAAATAGATCAGGTTGTTATTGGTTCTTGTACTAATGGACGTATTAGCGATTTAAGGTTGGCAGCTAAGGTTTTAAAAGGAAAGATGAAACATAAAGACGTTCGCCTTATTGTTCTTCCGGCAACGCAGAAGGTATATCTAGAAGCGATAAAAGAAGGCCTGATAGAGATTTTTGTAAAAAGCGGCGCTGTTGTTACTACACCCAGTTGTGGTCCTTGTCTAGGCGGCCATCTGGGAATTTTAGCAGAAGGCGAACGCGCAATCGCTACTACAAACAGGAATTTTGTAGGAAGAATGGGTCATCCTAAAAGTGAGGTTTATTTGTCCAATCCGGCAGTTGCTGCAGCTTCCAGTGTGAAGGGAACAATCGCGCATCCTGAGGAGGTTATTTAGATTATGGTTCTTAAGGGAAAAGTGCATAAATTCGGCAATAATATTAATACGGATGAGATAATCCCGGCGCGTTATTTAAATACTATTGATGCTGTTGAGCTGGGTAGACATTGTATGGAAGATACTGATAAGGATTTTGTTAAGAATATGAACATTGGTGATATTATTGTTGCCGGTAAGAATTTCGGCTGCGGTTCATCTCGTGAGCATGCTCCGATTGCGATTAAAGGTTCAGGGGTATCGTGTGTGATTGCTAAGAGTTTTGCCAGGATATTTTATCGTAATTCTATCAATATCGGTCTTCCTATATTAGAATTAGTTCAGGCGAATGAGTTAAAAGAAAAAGACATATTAGAGATTGATTTATTAAAGGGGCAAATAAGGAATTTAACAACTAAGAAGATTTATTGTTCTCAAAAATTTCCAAAGTTTATGCAGGCGATTATTGATAAAGGCGGTTTGATGAATTGGATCAAGAAGGCAATTTTAAGAAAGGCGTAAAATGTATAAGATAGCAGTTATTCCTGGTGACGGTACAGGCCCTGAAGTAGTGGCTGAAGGTCTAAAGGTATTAAAAACAGCAAGCGAGAAATTTAACTTTCAGTTTGAAACCAAGACATTTGATTTTGGCGGAGAAAGGTTTTTAAAGACGCAAAAGACCTTGGAAGATGCAGATATCGAACAGCTAAAGCAATTCTCAGCGATTTATCTAGGTGCAATCGGACATCCTGATGTAAAGCCTGGGATACTCGAGACCGGTATTTTATTAAAATTAAGGTTTTCATTGGATCAGTATATAAATTTGCGTCCAGTGAAACTTTATGATCAGAGGTTTTGTCCGATAAAGGACAAGACTACTAAGGATGTTGATTTTGTGGTTGTAAGAGAAAATTCCGAAGGGCTTTATAAAAGCATGGGTGAATTTAAAGATAAAGGTACTAAAGATGAAGTGGCTCTACAGGTTTCTTATAATACGCGAAAGGGTGTTGAGCGCTGTATTCGTTATGCATTTGATTACTGCCGCGCAAGAAATAAAAGAAAAACTCTTATTCTTTGCGGTAAGACCAATGTTTTAACATATGCCTGGGATTTATGGGAGAGGACTTTTAATGAAGTTGCACAACAATATCCGGATATAAAAACAGAATATGCGCATGTTGATGCTACCACTATGTGGTTTGTTAAGAATCCGGAGTGGTTTGATGTAATTGTAACTGATAATATGTTCGGGGATATTATTACTGATTTAGGCGCGATGATTCAAGGCGGTATGGGAATTGCCGCTGGTGGTAATATTAACCCAAAAGGGGTTTCTATGTTTGAACCTATTGGAGGAAGCGCTCCCAAATACACTGGTAAAAATGTGATAAATCCTTTGGCTGCAATTTGCGCGATGGCGATGATGTTGGAACAGCTTGGTGAAAAAGAAGCAGCTAGTTCAGTAGAAAATGCAGTGATAAAAGTAGTGAAGGAGAATTTAAAGACTTTAGGTGCTGGTAAAATGGGTTATTCTACTAAAGAGGTAGGAGATTTGGTAGCGAGGAACTTATGAGTAAAATAAACGTTGCCGTAGTGGGTGTTGGTGCAGTTGGTGAGGAGATGCTTCGTGTTCTAGATGAACGTAAGTTTCCTATGGAGAGTTTACGTGTTTTAGCAAGAAGTGCTCGTGAGATCAAAGTTGATGAAAAGAGTTATCAGGTAGAGTCAATTTCCAAGGATTCTTTCAAAGGTATCAATATTGCTCTTTTTGCCGGTACCGAAGGCGAAAAGGGGGCTGCAGTGACCTTTGCTCCCAATGCAGTAGCAGAAGGTGCGGTTGTAATTGATAATGGTGCTGATTTTAGAATGAAACCCGATGTACCTTTGGTTATTCCAGAAGTTAATCCAGAAGACGTTAAGAATCATAAAGGGATAATCTCAAATCCAAATTGCTCAACCATACAGATGGTTGTTGCTTTAGCTCCTATATATAAAGCAGCAGGCATAAAAAGAATTGTAGTCAGTAGCTATCAGGCTGTCTCCGGTGCTGGCAGAGGCGGGGTCAGACAACTTGAGAGTGAATTAAAAAATGAAGAGTTAAAAGAAAAAGTATTTGTATCCAATATAGCCAGAAATGTCATTCCTGTAATCGGTGGGTTCGCTGATGCAGGATATACCTCTGAAGAGTGGAAGATGGTAAAAGAGACCCAAAAGATACTTCATGATGATAGTATCTTGATTTCTGCAACCTGTGTAAGGGTGCCTGTAATAATCGGTCATAGCGAGGCAGTTTACATTGAAACCAAGAAAAATATATCCTGTGAAGAAGTTAAAAATATACTGTCTAACAGTAAAGGTATTAGTTTTATCAATATGGCAGAAAGGGATTTTCCTGTTCCTGTTGATTGTCAAGGTAAAGACGATGTGTTTGTCGGTCGTATCAGAAAAGACCCGTTTGTAGAAAACGGTCTTTGGCTTTGGGTTGTTGCTGATAATTTGCGTAAGGGTGCGGCAACCAATGCAATTCAGATAGCCGAATGCGTAATATCAAGCTGATCATTGCTTACGACGGTACTAATTATGCCGGATGGCAGAGCCAGCCTAGTAATAAAAAATCCTCATTTAAAATAAAAACAATTCAAAATGCTATTGAAGTAGTTTTGTTTAAGCTTTTGCAGCATAAAGTAACTTTAATTGCTTCCGGAAGGACCGATTCCGGTGTACATGCAAACGCCCAGGCAGCTAATTTTAAGACAAAGAATAAAATCAGCTTGAGAAAATTAAAAAATGCCTTAAATGGGCTTTTGCCTTCTGATATTGTTGTTAAAAGCGCTAGTTTAGCTAAGGTTGATTTCCATGCAAGGTTTGATTGTGTCGATAAGCATTACCGTTACAGGATATTAAATAAAAGCTACTGCGAACCTTTTTTGAGAAATTATGTTTATTTTTATCCTTATTGCTTAGATGTTTCAATAATGAAAAAGGAAGCAAAAGACTTACACTGTAGGCATGATTTCAGTTGTTTTCAGGCGAGTGATAAGGTAAAAAAGGATGCAACGCGTACGATAAAAAAAATTACAGTAAAAAAGAATAAGGATTTTATTATTGTTGATGTAATTGCCGACGGATTCGTTTATAATATGGTGCGTAACATTGTAGGCACGTTAATTGAGGCAGGAAGAGGACGTTTTGAAAAAGGTATTGTTAAGATGTTATTAAGGAAAAAAAATCGAAATCTAGCCGGTCCAACCGCACCTGCAAAAGGTTTAATGCTTTATAAGGTAAATTATGCGAAAAATTAAAGAAGACAGTCAATCCTGGGATTTGTATGCTTCATTGATTATCATTTGGGCTTTAGTGTTTCAGCTCATCCGTTGGCCGATATTCCCGATGTTTATTGATATATATTATCATTTAAATGTTATGTTAGGCTTTTCCAAAGCTGGAGGTTATGTTACTCATGCGTTTTGGGAGTTTGCCCCTGTGGGCAGAGCCCATGTTTACCCGCCGTTATTACATTTTCTTATGCTTATTTTTTATAAGCTTGGTTTTTCAAAGCTTTTTATTGCGCGTTTTTTCAGTGCTTTTATCTATCCGATATTGCTGTTTTCTGTTTGGTATTTTGTGCGAAAAATATTAACCAAAAGAATAGCGTTTTTTGTTCTTTTGATGCTTTCCTCTAGTTATTATTTTTATCTTGAGACATGTAATGTTTTGGCTTTTTCGCTTGGTTTATGTTTTGGTATTTGGGCATTATTTTTTATGCATAAGAAAAGGTTTTTGAGTACGTTTTTATTTTTACTGCTTTCTTTGTATAGCCATGCTATATCAGGTTGGCTTATAGTTTTTACGGTTATTTGTTTTAGCCTGCTGGATAAAAGGTTTCGTTTTGGAATAAAATCAGCTGTTTTTTGCATTATTGGATATCTGCCGTTTATAATTCATCAAGTTATCAATAGAAATTATTTCCATTTTGTTAATGTGAAGGCAATGCATTATCTGGAGTTTAATATTCTCGTTTATCTGTTTGCAGTTTTCGGCTATATCGTTTATATGTCTAGGATTAAACAGTATAATAAAATCTACTTGGCAGTTCTTTTGGGTTTTATACCTTTAACGTTTATTTATCCTCAGAGGTTTTTGTCTGGTCAGGGCCTGATAGCAATTGTTTTAATCGCTGCTTTTGGTTTGGATAAATGTTTTAGACTTTTAAAAGAAAGAGGCTGGATTGTCTTGATAATTTTTAGTTTATTTTATTTTGTTCTTCCGGGAGTTAACGTGCGTAAGGATAGTGTTTCTTTTAAGGGGATAAATTCATTATTTGTCAGTATGCTGCCTGAGATTAAAAGCTCTGTTCAGCATAATGCAAGGCCGATTTACAGCGCTAAATTTATTGATCCGATTATAGAGATTGTAAAAGAAAATTCTGACGATTCTGATATCATATATTCAAATTTTAGTTACATCGCGGGTTTGTTTTCGACGTTCTCAGAGCGCGCAACTTCTTCTGGAATGCTTCAGGAGGTAAGGCCGTTAAAGGATTTTGACCAGATTAAACACGCTAAGCTGATTATATGGCTTAAAGAGCTTGAAGCAGGCTTTCCGCAAGAATTGAAGAAAGTTATAAAAAAATATAGCTTAGAAAAGATTGCAGAAACAGAGCTTGTTTATATATATAATAATCCAGAAGCTAAGTCTCAAGTAGTTGTTAATAAAAGCGTTATGCCTAATTTACTTGTTTTTGGCGTATTGGTTCTTATTGTTGGTTTGTTGGTTATGGATAATATATTCATAAAAAATAATTGACATTATGGTAAAAATATGATATAAATTTGATTCTATGAAAACATTCTACGCAAAACAAAAAGACATAGTACGCAAATGGTATCTTGTGGATGCAACTAATAAAACCATGGGAAAATTGGCAGTTAAGATTGCCACGGTTTTAAGAGGTAAACATAAGGCTATATATACTCCTAATGTAGATACGGGTGATTTTGTTATTGTTATTAATGCCCGTAAGGTGAAGTTTACTGGAAGAAAATTGGAGCAAAAAAAATATTCAAGATACTCCGGTTATGTTTCAGGTCTAAGACAGGTTCCTTTAAAGGTAATGTTGGAAAAAAAACCTGCGCAGGTTGTTTATCTGGCTGTAAGAAGGATGCTTCCGAAGGGAAGTTTGGGAGTTAAGATGTTAAAAAAGCTTAAGGTTTATGCTGATGATAAGCACCCTCATGTTTCTCAGAAGTCTGAGGTTATGGAGGTATAATGAATAAAGAGAATATAAATAAAGAGCAGTATTGCGCAACAGGCAAAAGAAAAGAGTCCGTGGCAAGAATTAGACTTTTGCCAGGTAAAGGCAATATTGTTGTAAATAAAAGAAAAAGCAACGATTATTTTAAGCGTGAGACAGAGATATTAATTGTCAAACAGCCTTTAGAACTTACTATGACTTTGGATAAATTTGATATTTTTGCTAATGTTAGTGGTGGCGGTACATCTGGCCAGGCTGGGGCAATGAGGCATGGTATATCCAGGGCGCTTGTAAAGTTTGATGAAAGTTTGAAATTTGCTTTGAGAAAAGCAGGATTTTTAACCAGAGACCCCAGGGCAAAAGAGCGCAAGAAGTATGGACAGAAAGGGGCGCGGAAGCGGTTCCAGTGGACTAAGCGTTAATCGCTTAAGACACATTAATTCAAATAATTTAATCCCGCTTTTTTCAAGCGGGATTTTTTTATTTCTCGACGAAAATATATTGACCGAAAGATATTTTATGATATATTAAATATATTAAACTTGTGAATAAAATAATGAAAAAAATCAATGTTTGTATAGTTGGTATAACAGGTTATACAGGAGAGGGGCTTGTTGATATACTTTCAAAGCATCCCGCGGTTAATATTAGCTGCATCGTAGCAAGAAGCCGGGTTGGTGAGAAGTTAAAAAATATATACCCTTATTTTAAAAAACTGGGCAATTTAAAGTGTATTCCTTTTGATGCTGATTATATTGCCAAGACAAGCGATGTAGCTTTTTTGGCCCTGCCTCATAAAGTTTCTATGCAATACGCTTTGAAGTTGATAAAACTTGGTGTAAAGGTAATTGATCTCAGCGCAGATTACCGGTTTAAAGATGCATTGTTGTATAAAAAAGTTTATAACATTGCTCATATTGATTCTAGCTCTTTGAAAAAAAGTGTGTATGGGCTGGTGGAATTAAATAAGGCTTGTATCAAAAAAGCCACCATATTGGCAAATCCCGGATGTTATCCTGTGGCTTCTGTCCTTGGCCTTGCACCTTTGGTAAAGAAGCACTTGATAAAACAGGATGAAGTATATATAGATGCAAAATCAGGTTTTTCCGGAGCAGGTAGGATAAAGAATAAAGATAAATTATCAGAGATAAAAAGCAACTTTAAGGTCTATGCAGTGGGAGGCCATCGACATGTGCCGGAAATTGAATCTGTATTAACCGGTCTTGCTAAAAAAAGTATAAAAATAGATTTTGTCGCATATCTATTGCCTTTGGAGCGAGGTATGCTTGTTACCAGTTATGTCAAGTTGAAAAATAATAAGAAACTCAATTTGACATCTTTATATAAGCGATTTTATAAGACTTCAGCGTTTGTTAAGGTTTTACCTGAAGGTTTATTTCCTGAGTTAAAGGATGTAGTAGGTACCAACTTTTGTCATATTGGGTTTAAGCAGCTGGGTAAGGTAATAGTTATAGTTTCCTGTATTGATAACTTAGTTAAGGGTGCTTCCGGTAACGCAGTTGAGAATATGAATATAATGTTTGGCTTAAAACAGACGCTAGGATTAAAGGGGTTAAAAATAAACAAATGAAAGATAATACCGTTACTGCTCCCATAGGTTTTTTGGCTAATGGCTTAAACTGCGGCATAAAGAAAAAGGCTAAATTAGACTTAGCGCTTTTATATTCCGTGGCTAAATGTAAATCTAGTGCTGTTTTTACCAAAAATACTTTCAAGGCTTCTTCGGTTAAGTTAAGCCAAAAACATATAAAAAATAATTCTTCGCAGGCGATAATAGTCAATAGCGGAAATGCTAATTGTTTTAATAAAACCGCAGACTTATCGGCAAAAAAAATGGTTTCTTTGACTGCTGCTGAGCTTGGGTTAGGAGAAGGAGAAGTTTTAGTTGCTTCAACTGGAATAATCGGTAAAGAGCTACCGATAAAAAAAATTGATTCAGCAAAGCATGAACTGGTGCTGGGTTTGTCTAAGGATAAAGGTTTATCTTTTGCCAAGGCGATATTGACAACGGATACTAAAATTAAACAGTCAGTGCAAAGAATTAACCTATCCGGAAAAGAAATTACTCTTGCTGCTTGTGCAAAAGGTTCAGGTATGATTAGTCCTGACATGGCAACAATGCTTTGTTTTATAACTACTGATGCAGCAATTGATAAAAAGGCTTTAGATAGTGCTTTAAAAAAAGCAGTTGATATATCTTTTAATTCTATAACTGTTGATGGGCAGATGAGTACCAACGACAGCGTTTTTATATTAGCCAATGGGCTGGCGTTTAATAAGGTAATTAAAAATAATTCATTTGGATATAAAAAGTTTTTCGCTGCTTTAAAGTATGTATGTTTGGATTTAGCCAAACAAATCGCAGCAGACGGTGAAGGCGCGACTAAATTCATTCAGTTGAATGTAAAACAGGCCAAGACAGAAAAACAGGCCAAGGTTTTGGCAAAAAGTGTAGCCGATTCAATGTTATTTAAAACTGCTATTCATGGCCAGAGTAACAATCTAGGAAGAATCATCCAGGCATTAGGTCAGACAGGGATAGCTTTAAAAGAGAAAAAGATAAAAATAAAAAGCAGTTCTTTGAAGAAGAAAAACATTTGTATAGATATAGTTTTAGGATTAGGTAAATATTCGGCCACGGTTTATACATGTGATTTATCAAAAAAATACGTAGATATAAATGCAGCCTACAATTAATTTTAGAAAGGATTTGATATGGAAGAAGCTATAAAAAAAGCTGAAGTATTGATAGAGGCGCTTCCTTATATAAAAAAGTTTCATAAAAAGACTATTGTCATAAAGTATGGCGGAAGCATCTTGGGTGAAGAGAAGATAAGAAAAACCGTTCTTGAAGATATTGTATTTTTGAATTTTATGGGGCTTCGTCCAGTGTTGGTGCATGGCGGAGGGCCTAATATCAGCGAACGCATGCGTTTATCCGGAAAAAAAACTGATTTTGTTGATGGTATGCGCGTTACGGATAAGCATACTTTGAAATTAGTGGAAGAAGAACTTAAAAAATTAAATAAACTTATTGTTGATGAACTTAATGAGTTGGGAGCAAACGCTATTGGTTTAAATGGGAAAGACAAAGCAACCATAAAGACAAAAAAGAAGAAAGCAAAGCTAGATTTAGGTTTTGTAGGAGAAATAACTGATATCAATAACGATGCTATAAAAAGTATATTAAAAAAAGATATGATTGCTGTTGTTATGCCTATGGGTAAAGGTGAAAATGCCCATGCGTATAACGTTAATGCCGATGAGGCTGCTGAGAAGATCGCCATAAGTCTTAATGCAGAAAAACTGGTTCTGTTGACCAATGTAAAAGGTATTATGCGTAATCCAGAAGATAGTCATTCTTTTATCTCTACGCTTACGATGAAGGAGGCAGAATCTTTGATAAAAGAAGGAGTTATCCAGCAGGGCATGATTCCTAAGGTAAAAGCATGCACGGAGGCTTTAAAGGCAGAGGTTAAAAAGACGCATATTATTGATGCACGTATACAGCGGGGGTTGTTGCTGGAAATTTTTACCGATACTGGAATTGGAACGGAGATTACCAAATAAACTATGAAAAAACAAGAGCTGTTTGAATTATATAACGAACGAGTTTTAGCCACCTATACAAAAACCCCTTTGGTATTTGTTAAGGGTAAAGGAAGTTATCTTTGGGATATCCATAACAATAAGTATTTGGATTTTTTTCCTGGATGGGGTGTGTGTAATGTCGGGCATTGTAATTCTGCAGTTATGAGCGCTGTAAGAGACCAGATATCTAAATTAATTTTTGTTCCTAATAATTATTACAACCTGCCTCAGGCAAAACTGGTAAAGGAGATTACCTATTGGAGTTTTCCTTCAAAGGTTTTTTTCTGCAATTCCGGAGCAGAGGCGAATGAAGCAGCGATAAAATTTTCCCGTATCTTTGGTAAAGGTAAACGACATGAGATTATCACGTTTGAGAATTCTTTTCATGGTAGAACCTTCGGTGCATTAAGCGCAACAGGGCAGGAAAAGTATAAGCAGCCGTTTAAACCTTTATTGGAGGGGTTTAAGACTGTAAAGTTTAATGATATTGAGGCAGTAAAAATGGCGATAACGGAAAAGACCGTAGCTGCTATTATAGAGCCTATCCAAGGCGAAGGCGGAGTAAATATTGCCCAGAAAAGCTTTATTCAGGATTTGCGTAAGATATGCAATGAAAAGGATATTCTGTTAATTTTTGATGAGGTTCAGACCGGAATAGGGCGAACAGGCGAGATGTTTTGTTATAAGCATTATGATGTTACGCCGGATGTGATGACTTTAGCAAAATCAGTTGCCGGTGGTTTTCCCATGGGAGTTATGCTTGTTAAAAAGTCTATTTCCGATATATTTACTAAAGGAATGCATGCTTCTACTTTTGGTGGAGGTCCGGTTATTTGTAAGGCAGCACTGGGAGTATTTAAAGCGATAAGTAAGGAAAAGATGATTGCTAACGCCAAAATCCAAGGCAAGTATTTATTTGAGAAATTATTAGAATTAAAGAAAAAATACCCTATAATAAAAGAGATACGCGCTCTCGGGCTTATGGTGGGAATTGAATTAAATTGTTCGGGAGAAAAAATCGTTCAGGAGTGTATAAAACATAATTTATTGATTAACTGTACGCATGATAACGTGTTAAGACTTATGCCTGCTTTAAATGTTAAACAGGCGCAGATAAAAACTGCAATGCGGATATTAAACAAGGTTTTTGAGGAAAACATATGAAACACCTTATTACTTTAAAAGATTTGACCAAGAAAGATATCGAAGCTATTTTGCATCTGGCTAAGAAAATCAAGCGTTCTAAGTCCAAGGTAAAAAATATTCTAAAGGGGAAAACCTTGGGGCTTATTTTTCAAAAGCCTTCTAATCGTACGCGGGTTTCCTTTGAGGTGGGGATGTATGAGCTGGGAGGAAACAGTATTTATTTAAGTCCTGATGAGATTAAACTTGGCGTAAGAGAGGCAGTCGGTGATGTGGCTAAGACGCTTTCCCGATATCTGCAGGCAGTGGTTTTAAGAACCTATTCACATAATGATATATTGGAATTTACGAAGCACTCTAGTATCCCGGTTGTAAACGGTCTTTGTGATATGTTTCATCCCTGTCAGGCATTAGCGGATATATATACGATAAAGGAAAAGCTTAAGTGTTTTAAGAATAAAACCCTTGCCTATATTGGCGACGGCAATAATGTTTGTAATTCTTTGATTTATGCCTGCGCAAAGGTAGGATTAAACCTTAATATTGCAACACCCGCCGGATACGAACCAGCTGGTTTTGTGCTTAAAGAAGCTTTTGAGATTTTTAAGAAAAACAAAGCAAAGCTGCTTGTAGTCAATGATCCAAAGTTGGCTGCTAAGCAGGCTGATGTTATTTATACCGATGTCTGGGCTTCTATGGGTCAGGAACAAGAACAGGAAAAAAGAAAGCAGGATTTTAAATTGTTTCAGATAAATTCTGATCTTGTAAGTATGGCCAAGAAGAATGTTTTTATCATGCATTGTCTGCCTGCTCATCGCGGAGAAGAGATTATAGATAGTGTTATTGATGGTAAGCACTCAATTGTTTTTGATCAGGCAGAAAATAGAATGCATGTACAAAAGGCCGTATTGATAAAGTTATTAAAGTAGTTTTAAGGGAAGGAAGAGATGAAAAAAGTTATTTTAGCTTACTCAGGAGGTTTAGATACTACCTGTGCCGTAAAATGGCTTAAGGATAAAGGTTTTGAGGTAATTTGTTTTTCAGCAAGTCTCGGGAGTGAGTTTTCACCGCAGGACTTGAAGAAGCGCGCTATAAAAAGCGGGGCGTCAAAGATCTATATAAAAGATTTATCAAAAGAATTCGCAGATGAGTATATATTGCCATGTCTTAAGGCCAGCGCCACTTATCAGGAAAAGTATGTTTTATCTACTGCTATGGGACGGCCTTTAATTGCTAAATATTTAGTAGATATCGCCCATAAGGAGTATGCGCAGTTTGTTGCTCATGGTTGTACCGGTAAGGGTAATGACCAGGTGCGTATTGATGCGAGCATAAAAATATTAGACGCTAAGCTTAAAATAATCGCTCCTTTACGTGAATGGGGTCTTGGTAGCCGTGAATCAGAAATTGAATATGCAAAAAAGCATAAGTTACCTATTAAAACCACGAAGAAAAATATTTATAGTATAGATAAAAATATTTGGGGAGTAAGTATAGAAGCAGGAATCTTGGAAGACCTAAATAATTCTCCAGCTGAGGATGCATATATGCTTACAAAAAGTTTAGAAAAAACTCCTAAAAAGCCAGATTATGTAAAGATTGATTTTAATAAGGGGGTACCGGTTAAACTTGACGGAAAGAAAAAGGGTTTTGTTGATATTGTTAAATGTCTTAATGCATTAGGCGGAAAACACTGTATCGGTCGTACGGATTTAGTTGAAGATAGAACAATAGGTATAAAATCACGAGAAATCTATGAAGCTCCGGCAGCATGGATTTTACTTAGCGCCCACAATGAGCTGGAAAGCCTGGTTTTAGATAAAGAAACGCGCTATTTTAAAAAGATAGTTGCTTTAAAATATGCCCAGCTTGTCTATCAGGGTCTGTGGTTCGCGCGTCTAAAGAAAAGTCTGGATGCTTTTATAGATAAAACCCAGGAAAAAGTTACTGGAACTATCAAGCTAAAGCTTTTTAAGGGGAATATTATTGTAATGAAGCGTGCTTCAAAAAACTCTTTATATAAAAAAGAGCTTGCTACGTATTCAAAAAATGATGAGTTTAATAAAGAAGATTCAGTAGGGTTTATTAATATTTTTTCTTTGCCTTTTATGGAAGGATGATTGTATGAGTAAAAAACTTTGGGGTGGAAGATTTAAGAAAAAGACGGATAAATTATTTGCTGAATTTTCCAAGTCTATTCATTATGATTATAAACTTGCCGAGTACGATGTGTTAGGTTCTATGATACATGTGGAGGTTTTGGCTAAGGCCGGTTTTTTATCTAAGTCGGAATCAAATAAGTTACAAACGGCACTTGAAGATATATGTAAATTGATAAAGAATAATAAATTCAAATTTGATAAAAACTGTGAGGATATTCATACTAATATCCAGAATCTCTTGGAGAAAAAAGTCGGTAAATTAGTATTAAAACTTCATGCAGCCCGTTCGCGAAATGATCAGGTGGTTTTTGCCACTAAGTTTTATTCAAAGATGTCTATTGCAAAATTGCTTGTAGATATACAAGAATTAGTATTTCAATTAGTTAAGACTGGAAAAACCAATAGTAATGTGATTATGCCCGGGTTTACTCACATGCAGCATGCCCAGGCTGTATGGTTAAAGGATTATTTGGGTGCTTATGGTGAGATGTTTAAGCGGGATATAAAACGATTAAATTATATAGAAGAGAATATTGAAATATGTCTTGGTGCCGGAGCCTTAGCCGGCACTCCTATTGATTCTAGTATCTACAAAGAAAAAGTTAACGAGGTTATAAAAGATGCTAAATTTGATATAACATTTAATATCAAAGCCGTGAGTAATTCACTTGATACAGTAAGTGACCGTGATTTTGTCATTGAAATAATTAGCGCTTTATCCATTGCGGCAATGCATTTATCAAGAATGGCAGAAGATTTTATTATCTGGTCAACCAAGGAGTTTGGTTTTATTGAGCTTGATGATGCTTTTGCTACGGGTAGTTCTTTGATGCCGCAGAAGAAAAACCCTGATAGCCTAGAGCTTATTCGCGGCAGCTGCGCTAAAATTTACGGCAATCTAGTTAATACTTTGGTTATGATGAAGGGTCTGCCTTTAACTTACAACCGGGATATGCAGTTAGACAAAGAACCGCTTTTTAATTCTTTTGAGGTAATCTCAGATGAAATCAAGATTCTTGCAGGGATTATAAAGATAATAAAGTTTAATAAAAAAAATATTGAAGCTCATTTACAAGACGAATCGTTATATGCTACAGATTTGGTTTATTATCTAATTAAAAAAGGTATACCTTTTACTTCTGCCCATGAGATTATAGGAAAACTGATTAGATATTCTATTGAAAATAACTTATTGATAAAAGATATGTCGCAGGTAATGCTGAACAAATTCTCATTAAAGCTTGTGAAAAAGGATATTGTTAAGTTTTTTGATCCTAAGGTATCGGTTAAGTCAAGGATTTCTGTAAAAAGAAGGTGATAATATGTATTTAAAAAAGATAGCATTAATTTTGGTTGCATTAATGTTTTTGCCTCTGTTTTGTTTTGCTAATGAGAGAAATATTACTATGGTTACGTACTGTCCTTCTCCCTATGGAGCTTATAATGAACTTGATACGAATAAACTTAGGGTAGGGGAAACGGATAACGAGTTAGACCAAGGAGTAATTCAATTTGAACCCTTAAATGATAATGATCCTGAAGGTAGCGAGGGAGGTCTTTATTATAAAGGTGATTCTCATGAGTTTAGGTATAAGGATAATATCGGATGGAAGTCTTTTGGTGGGTCATTTTATTATCGGCGCTCAGCTGCAATTAAAAAAGATAAAATCCTTTGGTGTCCTGATGCGTATCCCAATCTTATAAGCTGTATGGTAGCTGATGACGAAGCAGGACCATCGGTAGCTTTAGGTGCATTAGACTTGAATGATAAAGCACCAAGAGGCAACTTAGGAGGAGATCTTGTTTATACAGAAAGAGTAAAAAGTCCTACAGCTGATGTTTACGGGTGCATGTCTTATGCTGAGAATCATAGTCATGCTCCCTATATTATTTAGGCTGTTTGTACGAATATGAGTGCTGATGGAGTTATGTAAATTGAGGAAAAAAATATGCATGAGTTTAAGTTTAAGAATAACAGTCTTTTTTGTGAAAATATCAAGGTAGAAGCTTTAGCTAATAAATTTGGTACCCCGCTTTATGTTTATAGCTATTCAACATTAGTAGATCATTATTTGAAGCTAAAAAGTGCCTTCGGTAAGATCAACCCACTTATTTGTTATTCGGTAAAAGCCAATTCAAACCTTACAATTTTAAAATCTTTGGTTGATAAGGGAGCGGGTCTTGATATAGTTTCAGGAGGAGAGCTATATAGGGCCCTTAAGGTTAAGTGTCCGGCAAAACAAATTGTTTATGCCTCAGTAGGTAAAACAAGTCTTGAGATTGAAACCGCGATTAAAGCAGGGATACTATTTTTTAATGTCGAGTCTTTGCCTGAATTGGAGAATATCAATAAAATTGCTAAGCGTCTCAAGAAGCAAACCAATGTGGCAATACGGATAAATCCTGATGTTGAGCCAAAGACCCATGCATTTATCACCACAGGAAAGCTTATAAATAAATTTGGTATAGATTTTAAGACTGCACGTAAGATTTTTTTGTTAAAGAATAAATTTTCTCATGCTAAAATTAAAGGAATTCATATTCATATCGGTTCTCAGATAACAGAGCCAGCGCCGTTTGTCGCTGCTATTACTAAGGTGATTAAGTTTATAAATCAACTTAAAGTCTGCGGAATAAGTCTTGAATATCTAAATATTGGCGGGGGATTAGGTATAATTTATAATAATGAAACGCCTCAGACTGCGGTTATGTATGCAGAAAAAATTATTCCGCTTCTGAAAAAGACAGGGCTTAAAATAATTATGGAACCGGGCAGATTTATAGCCGGCAATAGCTGTGTATTGGTTACAAAAGTTTTATATGTAAAGAAAACTCCGCTTAAGAAATTCGTTATAATTGATGCGGGGATGAACGATCTTATGCGGCCGGCGCTTTATCATGCATACCATAAGATAGTGCCTTTAAAAAGAAACTCCAAAGTCAGGAAGGTAAAGGTTGATATCGTGGGTCCTATATGTGAAAGCGGAGATTTTTTGGCCAAAGAAAGATTTCTACCTCAGGTTAGAGAAGGTGAATATCTGGCAGTAATGAGTGCGGGGGCTTATGGTTTTAGTATGTCCAGTAATTATAATTCACGTTTACGCGCGCAAGAAGTATTGGTTAAAAAGAATAAGTGTTTTATAATTCGGGATAGAGAAACTTACGATGATTTAATAAATAATGAAAGAATAGTTAAGATATGAAAGTACTAAAATTCGTCAAAATGGTAGCTTCCGGTAATGACTTTTTAGTGGTGGATAGGTTTAAACATAGTAATTTGCCTGTTTCAACCGCAAAGCTATCAGATTTTTCCAGATATGCCTGTGATAGGAAGTTTGGTGTAGGTGCTGATGGTGTTCTTGTGCTTGAACCTTTTAAGGGGGCGGATTTCAGGATGCGTATTTTTAACGTTGATGGATCAGAAGCTGAAATGTGCGGTAATGGTTCAAGGTGCGCTGCTTTATATTACACTTCTATGATTATGCGTAGTAAAAGATGCTCTAAAAGGCTTAAGATCAAGACCATGGCTGGATTGCTTCAGGCCCAAGTAAATTCTGACATAGTAAAGGTTAAATTAACTGATCCGAAAGATTTAAAGCTCGATGTTCCTTTGAAAATAAATGGCAAGGTTTTTAATGTTCATTTTATAAATACCGGCGTGCCTCACGTAGTTTTCTTTTCTGATAGGTTATCTAAACTTGATATAGTTCCTATAGCAAGGGAAATCCGTTTTCATAAAAAATTTAAACCCGCGGGTACCAATGTAAATTTTGTTACTATAGAAAATAACAGCAATATTAAAATAAGGACCTATGAGCGCGGCGTGGAAGCTGAAACACTTTCCTGCGGTACAGGTTCAACAGCCGCTGCAATCATAGCAGGGGTTTTATTTAATCGAAAAGGCAATATAAAAATTAAGGTAAAGCCTGTTTCAAAAGAGAAGCTATTGATTTGTTATAATGTGATATCAAAAAAACAAGTTACTGATGTTTGGCTTGAAGGTAAAGCAGATATAGTTTATAAAGGTGAGGTTTCAAAGGATTTAATTGGTTGTAACTAGAGGAGGAAATGAAAAATGTTTAAAGGCTCATCCGTTGCAATAATAACACCTTTTAAAGATGATAAAATCGATGAAGCGTGTCTGCGTAAATTAGTTGATTTTCATATAAAAAATGGCACAGCTTCAATTCTTTCTTGCGGTACTACTGGAGAATCAGCCACCTTAAGCGTAGAGGAGCATGAGCAGGCAATAAGGATTACTATAGAGCAAGCTGATAAGAAAATACCGGTTATTGCCGGAACAGGTTCGAATTCTACCAAAGAAGCAATTATCTTAACTAAAGATGCAGCCAAATTAGGCGCTAATGCATCGTTGCAGGTTGCCCCATATTATAATAAACCCACTCAGAAAGGGCTTTATGAGCATTTTAAGGCAATTGCAGATTCTGTGGATATTCCAATAATTCTTTATAATATTCCATCGCGTACCGGCATAAATATAATGCCTGAAACAATTGCAAAGTTGGATCGTGATTGTAAGAATATAGTTGCTGTCAAGGAGGCATCAGGTAGCCTTGATCAGATGTCAAAGATAAGAAGTCTTTGCAGTAATGATTTTGAGCTTGTCTCAGGAGATGATGCTTTGACTCTTCCGGTAATGGGTATTGGCGGGGTAGGGGTAATTTCGGTTGTGGCAAATATCGTTCCTAAAGAAGTTGCGGATATGACATCTGCTTTTAAAAATGGCCAAATTGATAAGGCTCAAGAGATCCATTATAGACTGCTGCCGCTTGTAAAGGCGATGTTTATAGAAACAAATCCAATACCGGTAAAAACAGCTATGGGGTTATTGAATATGTGCAATTTTGATTTAAGGCTTCCTATGTGTGCTATGTTAAAGGAAAATGAAGCCAAGTTAAAAGAGGCTTTAAAAAATTACGGGTTATTAAAATAATATTAGGAGCACTATGTTAAAACTTGCAATAGGCGGAGCAATGGGAAAAATGGGCAGGCGCATTAGCGCGTTGTCTTTAAAAGATGATTCATTTAAAATTATTTGCTTGCTTGAAAAAGAAAATCATGCTGATTTAGGTAAGGATTATTCAGGAATTAAACTTTCATGTTCTGTTTCTGATATAAAACAAGCAGATTGCCTGATTGATTTTAGCGCAGTCGGTGCTACGCTTAAAAATTTAGAAAAGGCAGTTGAATATAAAAAGCCTATGGTTATAGGGACGACTGGTTTTGATTGTTCAGGGAAAGATAAAATAAAAAATGCTGCCGAAAAGATTCCGGTTGTATTCTCGCCTAATATGTCTTTCGGTGTTAATTTATTATTTAAGTTGGTAAAGGATGCATCCAGCAAACTTTCGGGTTATAAGGTTAATATAATCGAAGCGCACCATGTACATAAAAAGGATGCTCCTTCTGGTACAGCAAAAAAAATAAAGGAAATTATTGAGGAAAAATCTTTAAAAATAGAAAATATTGATTCAATAAGAGAGGGTGAGATAATCGGCGATCATAAAATTATTTTTGATGGTGAATTCGACAAGATAGAGCTATCTCACAGCGCCAAAACACGTGATATATTCGCCGAAGGCGCTTTGTTGGCCGCAAAGTGGGTTGTTGGTAAAAATGCAGGACTTTACAGCATGCTTGATATTCTGGAAGGAAAATGAGCATAACAACAAATGCCAATCTTTTAAAATTGCCGCCTTATCTGTTCTTAGAAATTGATAAAGCCAAAAGGCAGGCGCGTGCACAAGGACGGTCAATAATTGATTTAGGCATTGGGGACCCTGATCTGCCGACACCAAATCATATAATTGATTCTCTTTGTAAGGCTGCACGCGATCCGCAAAATCACAGGTATGCTTTAGATAAAGGGATGCCGGATTTAAGGAAAGAAATTGCTAATTGGTATAAAAAAAGATTTTCGGTTACACTTAATTTTGATAAAGAGATTCAACCGCTTTTAGGTTCAAAAGACGGGATTTCACATCTTCCTTTTATACTAAACAATAAAGGTGATTATAATCTTGTTCCTGATCCGTGTTACCCGCCTTATAGAAATTGTACTATCCTTGCAGGAGCAAAGCCTTTTTTGATGCCCTTACTGGAGAAAAATAGTTTTTTTCCTGAGTTGGGTAAGATTCCAAAGGCAGTCTTAAAGAAAGCCAAGCTGATTTTTATCAATTATCCCAATAATCCAACTTCCGCTTTGGCTCCATTGAGTTTTTTCAAGGATTTGGTAAGATTAGCCAAGAAAAATAATATTATTATAGCTTCTGATGAAGCTTATTCTGAAATGTTCTATGGTAAGATGAAGCCCCCGAGCATCTTACAAGTTCCCGGAGCAAAGAAAATAGCTGTAGAGTTTCATTCCTTGTCTAAAACATACAATATGACAGGTTGGCGTTTAGGTTGGGTTTGTGGAAATGAAAAAATAATAAAGGAAATTGCAAAATTTAAAAGCAATATTGATTCAGGGGTTTTTCAGGCAATTCAACTTGCCGGTATAACTGCTTTAAAAACACCCAAAAGCTTTCTTGAAAAGAATAATAAGATTTATAGAGATCGCCGTGAAATTGTAAGTAAAGGCTTAAGAAGCCTTGGCTGGGATTTTTTTGAAAGCAGCGCTACATTCTATGTTTGGGTTAAAGTGCCTGGTGAGATAAGTTCTATTGAGTTTTCTAAGCTGGTTTTAGATAAATGCGACATGGTTGTTACTCCTGGAGTAGGTTTTGGTAAATACGGAGAAGGGTATTTTAGGATATCGCTTACTGTGGGAGAAAATTTATTGAAAAAGGGAGTTTCTCGGCTTTCTAGATTAAAATAACAGATAAGGGAGATTTGTTATGTTGAATCAAAATATTGTTTTTATTGAAAGTAATGAGTTTACTCGAAAGATGGTTGAATCGGATCTTTTAAAAGCAGGCTACAATGTTGTTGGTGTTTCTTCTTATAATGAGGCTTTAGATAGGATTAAAGATCAGCCCTTTGGGGTAATTATCGCTGAAATCAAGGTAAAAGAGTTCGGTAAGGCAGTTGAGGTTATCAGGAAATTCAAGCAGAAGAATTCTGAATCAAGGATTATAGTTGCTACTAATTATGATTCTATTATGCAGGCTGCAGCTGCATTAAATGAAGGAGCCCATGATTATATAATGAAGCCTTTTAATCTTCATGAACTGCGTATGGTAATTGAAAATACCCTAGAGATGCAGAATGTTGATGATGAATTAAAAGATAAACATTTAGATGTTTTTAAAGATGAAGTGACCAAAATATATAACCATACATATTTTGAAGAAGCCTTGAAGATTGAAATTAATAGATCGCAGAGATACCCATCTGAGTTTATAATTCTTTTAGTAGACATTGATAATTTTAAATTTATTACTAATAGTTATGGTAAAGAGATTGCTAATAATATTTTAAAGATGTTGGGAGAGCTTGTTTATGCCGGTGCCCGCAAAAGCGATTGTGTTTGTAGATTTGGCCCGGATGAGTTTTCAGTTATTTTGCCTGAAACAAAAAAAGACGGAGCTTTTATAATGGGTACAAGGCTTTTATCTTTAATCAGGCAGGAAAACTTTATTGGTTTAAAACATAAGGGTGAGTTAACGGTCAGTATTGGAATGGCGGCTTTTCCTGAGGACGGCAAGAGTTATGAAGAAATTCTTGCAACTGCTACCAATGCTTTAAAAGAAGCCAAAAACCTTGGGAAAAATAGAATAGTTTTCTTCTGATAACTTATGGCAAGTAAACAGGAAATCGTTTTTATTGCACTTGGCACTAATCTCGGTAGAAAAAAAAACAATATCAATAAAGCAATAGAATTAATAACTTCCGATAAGAGAAATAATCTTATTAAAAAATCAGCCTTTATAAAAACAAAACCTAAAGGATATAAGAATCAGCCACATTTTATCAATTCAGTTATTAGTTTAGAAACTACGTTAAAGCCCAAAGATTTACTGGTGTTTTTAAAGGATATTGAGTTTAAATTAGGCCGTTTTAAGACATTTTGTAATGGTCCTAGGGTGATTGATTTGGATATTCTTACCTACGGAACCAAAACATTTAATTTTTCAAATTTAATAATTCCGCATCCGCAGATGTTTAAAAGGCTTTTCGTGCTTAATCCCCTAAAAGAAATCCTTGGCTTATCGAAAAAGACTAAAATAAAGAATTTCTCTGAATTTAAGGAGCGATTAAATGCAATTAATTAAGAAGGTAAGTTTAATTCAGAAAAAAATAAGTTTATTAAAGCTAAAAGGGAAATCTATTGGTTTTATTCCAACTATGGGCTGTTTCCATAAAGGACACTTATCATTATGCGCTCAGTCAGCAAAAGATAATGATATTACGGTTGTTAGTATTTTTGTAAATCCAAAACAGTTCGGGCCGAAGGAAGATTTTAAAAAATATCCTAGAGCTTTAAAACGTGATTTATCACTTGCTAGAAAATCCGGCGTAGATTTTGTTTTTTATCCTGGTGAGGATGAAATTTATGACAAAAGTCATCTTACTTATGTTGAGGTGGATAAATTAAGTAATATTCTTTGTGGAAAAGTGCGTCTGGGACATTTTAAGGGGGTGACTACGATTGTGCTTAAGTTATTAAATATAGTTCAGCCCGATATTTTTTACCTAGGACAAAAAGATTATCAGCAATACGTTATTATAAAGAAGATGTTGGAGGATTTGAATTTATCGATTCGGTTGAAGCTTATGCCGACAGTAAGAGAAGCTAGTGGATTAGCTATGAGTTCAAGAAATAAGTATCTTTCTAAGAAAAACCGAGAGAGGGCTACGATAATTTATCGTGCTTTACAAAGATCAAAAACTCTGGTAAAATTAAATGAAGTTAACCCGACGGTGATAAAGAAGTTTATCGTCGATACAATTTCAAAGCATATGGATGTTGAATACGTAGAGATTCTTGATGTGTCACTGAGTCCGGTAAATAAAATAACCGGTAAAGTTTTATTCGTGGTTGCGGCACGTATTGCAGGAGTAAGGTTGATTGATAATATGATTATTTAACTACAAATAATTGAAAGCAAAAATCAAAAGAATAGGAATTATTGGTTGCGGTGCAATTGGTTCCCGTCTTGCTTTGTATATAGATAAGAAGTTGTCTTGTTTTGCTAATGTAGTTGCTTTATGTGATATTGATTCTATTAAGGCAAAAGAACTTTCTTTTAAAATAAAGTCCCACCCAAAAGTTTTATCAATAGAAAATCTTATTAAACAATGCGATCTCATTATTGAAAGCGCTTCCGTTGGAATTTCATTTACTATTGTTAAAACTGCTTTAAAATTAAATAAAGACGCATTGGTAATGAGTGTAGGTGGTTTGGTAAAGAAAGAACTATTTTCTTTATTGAAAAATTCCAAAGGAGTTCTTTATGTCCCAAGCGGTGCAATTGCTGGAATTGATGCTATTAAGGCAGCTCATTTGTACGATTTAAAAAGGATTACTCTTACTACTTATAAGCCTTTAAGAGGTTTAAGGGGTAGCTTAGGTAAAGATAAGATTACCAAAGAACAGGTTATTTTTAAAGGAAGCGTAAAGATGGCTGTAAAGAAATATCCCAAAAATATTAATGTTGCTGCAACTTTGGCTTTGGCTGTGAGGGATTTCGATAAAGTAAGAGTAAAGATTATTACCGGTCCTAAGATTAAACGTAATAGCCATAAGATTTTTGTAGAATCTAAAGCTGCAGATTTATATACTCAGACTTTTAATATTCCTTGTCCGGATAATCCCAAGACAAGTTTTTTAGCGGTTCTTTCCGCACAGATGCTTTTAGAGCATATTTTCAGTAATTTTAAAATAGGCTCTTAATTTTAAAAAAATTTGAAAGGAGGTGAATTGAGATGGCACAGAAAGTCGAGAAAGTAGGAATAAAAAGGGAAAAAGGTTATCTTTATTATGTTGACAAGAAGGGTGATGTTTCTTGCGCAAAGATGGCTAGAGGCAGTAAAAAAGGCGGAAGCCCAAAGAAAGTAGCCAAATGCGGTATTGTAAGGAAAGAAGGATACCTTTATTTTGTCGATAAGCAAGGTGATGTTTCTTGCGCCAAGATGAAAAGAGGCGGCAAGAAAAAAAAGAAGAAGAAGTAGGATTGTTATAGATGAGAGGGCTCTTTTTAAAAGAGCTCTCTTGTCTTAAAGTAATAACGAATGGAAAAAAATAAAAATATTAAATTAATTGTACAGATTCCTTGTTTGAATGAGGAAAAAACACTACCTATTACTTTAAATACTATTTCAAGATGTATTGATGGAGTAGCTAAAGTTGAAGTATTAGTAGTTGATGATGGAAGTAAAGATAAGACAAAAGAAATAGCTGATAAGCTAGGTGTTGATCATATTGAAAGGCTCTCTAAAACCCATGGGTTAGCAAATGCTTTTAAGGTAGGTTTGAATAGCTGTTTAAAAAATGGTGCTGATATAATTGTGAATATGGATGCTGATAATCAGTATAGAGGAGAAGATATCCCTCGATTAATAAAACCTATTCTTGAAGGACGAGCAGATATTGTTATTGGTAACAGAAGAATAAATCGTATAAGGTCATTTTCTTTATTTAAGAAGATACTTCAGTATTTTGGTAGCTGGGTTGTTAGACATTTGTCAGGGACAAGAATACAAGATGTAACTACAGGTTTTCGAGCTTATTCGCGCGAAGCAGCTTTAAGAATTAATGTGCTATCTGATTATACTTATACTTTGGAAACGATTATTCAAGCTGGAAAAGAGTCCGTTGTTATAGAAAATATAGAAGTAGATACAAATAAATCATTAAGGAAATCAAGGTTATTCAAGAATATTTTTGAATATTTATTAAAATCAGTAATAACAATAATAAGGGTATATTCTATGTTTAATCCATTAAAAGTATTTTTTACAATAGGTGCTATTACATTTTCTTTTGGGGTATTTATTGGAGTAAGATTTCTATATTTCTATTTTACTGGTGGAGGATCAGGGCATATCCAATCACTTATCCTGGTGGCAATATTTTTGATTTTTGGTTTTCAGATTATCTTGATTGGTCTTCTTGCCGATTTGATTGCTTCTAATAGAAAATTAATAGAAGATGTGTTGTATCGATTAAAGAAAGAAGCTTTATAGTATTTTTTTATAATACGATGATAAAAAATACAACTTTTTTATTGTTTTTGATAGTTGTCTCTAGCATTATTCTGCGGGTAGTAGGGTTTAGCTCAGTGCATTATTTTACTTTCGATGAGTCTTTATATGTAAATTTTGGTAGTAAGTTACTGGATAATCCTATTGATTACAATTCCAAAGATATTTTTAATACGTACTCTGAAAAAGGGCGCGTGCTTCCGGATTATCTAAATAAACCTATATTTAAACATCCGCCATTATTTCCTTTTCTCGTATCTTTAAGTTTTGCGTTATTCGGGATTACTTATTTTTCCGCTTTTTTGGTATCACTTTTTTTCGGTGTAGCAATGATTTTACTAACTTATTTTGCTGGGAAAGCTCTTTTTGGTAAGGAGATAGGGATTGTTGCTAGTTTTATAATGTTAATCGAGCCTGTTAGTTGGCTTTGTTCACAAAAGATTTGGCTTGAAACAACATTGTCTTTTTTTACAGTGTTATCTTTGTATTTGTTTATTCGATATATAAAAGATAATCAGAAGAGCGTGTTTATTGTTTTAAGTTGTGTTTCTATAGGTTTTGCTGTCTTGACTAAATATCCTGGGATCTTATCTTTAGTTATTATATTTACATATTCAGTTTTATTTGAGAGAAAGCTTTTTAGGAAAAAAGCTTTTATTTTTTCTTTGCTTATTCCTTTTTTAATGCTTCTGCCATGGCTCTTCTGGAACTACAAAGCTTATGGGACTACATTTCTTGGTGATATGTATTCTACGCATAATATCGTTTATAGGCTTTATTGGTTTCGTCAAAAAGGTCTTATTTTGGGTATTATTGTTTTGGGTTTATTATTTTTACTAGTTAATTTATTAAGAAAAAGAATCAAATTCGCCCCTAAACACATTGCTTTAATTTTATTTGCTTTGTTTTTAATTTTTACTTATAAGCATTTTGTTAATGCTTTTAGTTTGTTTGCTTTTCCTAGAGCAGGATGGAAAATGATGATGTTTGATAAAGAATCTTGGTTTTTCTATGTCGGCCAATTGATTGAGCATTCTCCTTTTTATATATTTGTTTTTGGAGCGTTCCCGTTTTATTTTCTTCTATCAAAAGAAGATAAAAGATTTTATTATTTATTGCTTATTTCTGCATCAATAATTATGCTTTTTTATATGTGGTGGAAAGTATTCCAGTCACGGTATATATTAGCTGTAGTTATTTTCTTGGTTATTATAGGAACTAAGCATATAGTTTGGATTTGGAATAAGTTATGCATAATAAGTAATGTTATAGTCAGAAGGTTTGCAATGGCAAGTTTTGTAATAGTTTTAGTTTACACACTTATAAAAACATTACGCGTCGATTTAGCTTTAGTTTTACCCAATGCAGTTTGTTATTTTTAATGACAATATTGCTTTATATTTATGTAAAAAATAGCCATGTTTGTAAATATTTTTATAGATATTTAGCGTTTAATAATTGAAAGTAAATTTTTGTAATGGAAAAAATTAAGAAAATACATTTTGATTGTCGTTTTTTTAAGGGAAGTCAACCTTGCATTTATCATAAAAGTAATAAAAATAAATGTATTAATTGCGATAAATTTACGCCGGTTAAAGAAAGAATTCTTATTATAAAGCTAGATTCTATTGGTGATGTTTTAAGAACTACTTGTATATTGCCTGGTTTAAAAGATAAATATCCACATGCTCATATTAGCTGGTTGACAAGAAAGATATCTTTGCCTTTATTGATTGATAATCCTTATATTGATAGTTTATTATGTATTGAAGATTTAGCATTAGCTAATTTATTAGTTGAAAAGTTTGATATTGTAATAAACCCCAGTAACGATAAGACTTCTTGTTTGTTATCCGCCGTTACATGCGCGCGCAATAAATATGGGTTTATTTTAGATAAAAACTCAAGAATAATACCCTTAAATAAAATGGCAGAATACTATTTAATGATGGCTGTAGATGATGATTTAAAAAAGAAAAACGATAAAACCTATCAGGAAATTATTTATGAAATGTCTGGTTTAAAGTTTAAAGGTCAAAAACCAGTAATAAAACTTAACGATTCAGATTTAAAATTCGCTGAGGACTTTTTTAAGAAAAATAAGATTACTCAAGGTTTTGTATTCGGTTTGAATACTGGGGCCGGAAAAATGTGGGATAAAAAAAAATGGTCTGTAGAGAGTACCATAAAATTATCTTATCTGTTGAGAGATAATTTTGATTCCAATATTATTTTATTCGGAGGACCAGATGAAATAGATCGTAACAAACTCATTATGTCTCAGGCCAATAATTATTTGGTCGATGCGGGATGCGACAGATCGCTAGGGCAATTCGCCGCTTTGATTAATAAAATTGATCTTTTGATTACAGCAGATACATTGGCTTTACATATTGCTTGTGCCTTAGGTAAGAAAATTATTTGTTTATTTGGGCCAACTTCTTCTAGTGAGATAGATTTATACAATAAAGGCATAAAGCTTTATGCTCCTGAATTGGATTGCTTATGTTGTTATAAAAAGAGCTGTTCCTTGATTCCCGATTGCATGGATCTTATTTCTTCTGAAGATGTTATTGTTGCCGTTAAGAAACTGATTGATTCCTAAAAAAAACCGAGGATTTTGTGAAAATTACCATTTTTGGTACATTGCCACCTTTAAAAGGCAATGCCTATTATTGTTGGTTGGCAGCCAAGGCGCTTTCTGAAAAAGTTTTTGTTGAGTTTATTTCATTTAAAAAGCTTTATCCGGAGAAATTGTATCCTGGTGGAGTGTCGGAAAATAGTCATGAATTCAGCGTTAGCCCTACAGATCAATTAAAGATTAAGAGATTAGTAACTTATTATAATCCATTAAGTTGGATAAGATCTGCCTTTTTGGCAAGTTCTAAAGTTATTATTTTACAATGGTGGAGTCTTCCGGTTGGTTTTATTTGGATTTTTGTTATAGTAATTCTGCGCTTAAGGAAGAAAGTTGTTTTTTTGACTGTTCATAATGTATTTCCACATGAGAAATCATTTGGTTATCGGTTTGTTTTTAAGATTGTTTGTTTTTTTAGTAATAGGTATTTTGTCCACACAGAAATTAATAAAAAACAGCTGGTAGATAGTTTTAATATTAGTAAAAGCAAGATACATATAGTTTCTATGGGCATACATGATTTATATTTGGATTCTGAGAATATTTCAAAACAGGAATCTCGTGCAAGGCTTAATATTGATAAAAATATTAAAATGGTTTTATTGTTTGGAAATATTAGAGATTATAAAGGAGTTAAAGAGTTTCTTGAAGCAGCAAGTTTATTAAAACAAATGATGGGAAATTTTTTATTTGTGATAGCTGGAGAGAAATGGATAGATTGGAAAGATTACGATAACTTTATTAAAGATAATCAATTAGAAGGGTTAGTCAAAACATATCTTAAGTATATTCCTATGCGAGAAGTGAAATATTTTTTTACTGCCTGTGATTTGGTTGTTCTTCCATACCGTCATTTTGATGCCCAGAGCGGAGTAGGAAATATTGCTTTAGCGTTTCACAAAGCCTTATTAGTAACCAGGGTGGGAGGATTAACCGATTTAGTTAAAGACGAAAGAGCCGTTATAGAGCGTTTGAATGCAGTTGATTTAGCTAGTAAGATTAAAGAAGTTTTACAGGATGAAGCTTTAAATGTCAAATTAGCCAAAGATTCAAAGGAATTATCGCAATATTATTCTTGGAATAGATTTGCTGATGAGACAATATCAGCAATAGAAAAGTTAAATTCTTAGAAAATTAATCATGAAAGCATTAATTACAGGAGCGACAGGTTTTATTGGAACTTATCTAGTGAAAAGATTGCATGGTCTAGGGTTTGACTGCAGGTGTTTAGTAAGGGATCTAGATAAGGCGAAGTCTATATTTTATGGTTTTGATAATATAGAATTTATTGTAGGTGATATTGTTGATCCGGAAAGCCTAAATGGAATTACTGATGGGATTGATTATGTTTTTCATTTAGCTTCAATAAAGGGTCATGATCTGCCTTCAAAGGAATCTTTGGAAAGATTTCGAAGGGTTAATGTTGAAGGTACTCGAAATATTCTTAAGCAGTGTTTGAATAATATTGATGACATAAAAAAAATATTTCATTTTAGTAGTACTGCTACTTACGGTATATTAAGAAATCATTTATTAAGTGAAGAAACTTCATGCAATCCCTTTACTTGCTACCAGGTGTCTAAATACGAAGCTGATTTATTGGTTTTTTCTTATATGAATAATGGTTTGCCGCTAGTGATTCTTAGACCTTGCATGATATATGGTCCAGGATTTACCGGTGATTTTTTAACAATGGCCAGGGTGGCTAAAAGTAGATTTTATCCAAAGTTTGGTAACGGTAATAATTTTTTTCCAGCGATGTATATAGATGATTTAATTGATTTAGTTATTTTGGCAATCGATAAAGCATCTTTAAAAGAATTGTATTTAGTGGGTCCTGATAAATCAAATACACAAAATGAAGTGGCCAATATTATGCAGACTTTTTTCAAGAAAAAGTTAATTAGGATATATTTACCGATTTTTCTAGCAAGGTTACTTGCTTTTATTGAAGAAAAAACATTTTTGTCGGTTGGAAAGAATCCAATAGTTACTTATAGAAACATTTCATCCATTACATTTGATAGATTCATAAATTTTGATAAGTCTAATCATATTTTTAAATTTCATCCAAAGGTTTCTTTAAAAGAAGGATTATTAAAAACATTATCGTGGTATAAGAAAGAAGGTTTGATTTGAACATTCGTAAGGAAAAAGAAGTTTTCGGTGTAAATTATGAAAGATTTGCCTTGGGTAGGAAATTAAAACTACTGAAGGAACAACTTAAGATTAATTCTGTTTGTGAAATTCCAGCACATGGAGCAAAGGCAGCACCATCTTTATATTCCCTTGATTTTGCTCTTGCTGGGGCGAAAGTCATGCTTGTAAATGGCGACAAGAACTCCGAACAATATTACAAAAAGCTAAACATAAGTGAAAATGTTGATTTTTCATTCGTAGATGATATTTTATGTACTGGATTCGAAGATAATACCTTTGATTTTGTGTGGAGCCTTGGTTTTATCGCTGAATTTAATAAAAGAAATAAGTTGCTTGAAGAGATGAAAAGAATTTCTAAGCGTTATGTTGCTTTTTGTTCTGTCAATAACAAAAATATCGGTTTTTATTTACATCGATTCGCCCATTTTCGCACTAAGATTCCTTGGACGCATGGAGACATAAGATTTAATAGTCCTTATTTTATGAAGAAGTTTATGGAGAAAAACGGTTTAAAAAATGTTCAAATAGGATTAGTTGATTGTCCTGTTTGGCCAGATTCGGTTGGATTCCGTGATATAAGATTACATAGGATGAATAAGGTTTCTTCCGAGATCGTATGGGAAGTGCCATATGTTGAATATGTCAAAAATAATCGTTTTCCTAAATGGTTTGATTGTGTTTATTTTATCGAATGTCTTCCGTTACCGTTAGTTATGAAATTTCTTTATGCACATCTTTTTTATGTCGTAGGAGAAAAATAACTTAATGGAAGTGAATAATATTCTTATTTCAGGTGGTTATGGAAACGGTAATGCTGGAGATGAAGCCCTTATGGTTGTTATTTACCATCAGTTGGCCAAGCAATTCCCAAATGCGAGCTTTTGTTTTTTTTCTGATGATCCTGAATATTCAAAATCTAGGTATAATTTTGGAGAATTTGTTTATTCTGGAAGATTCGGATTGTTTCAACCAGGATTAAAAGGATTAGATTCTCTTAGATGGATCACCCAAACCTTATTGGCTTATATAAAATGTAATTTGTTTGTTCAAGGAGGAGGTACTGTTTTACAGGACAAAACCCATCCTTTTTTTATTCTTTTTTGGATGTTAAAAATATTATTTTCGCAGTTACTTTTCAAAAAAAATATAATGTATGGGATAGGTGTTGGTTCTATATCTTCGGGTTTTAACAAAATTATGATTAGGCTTATATTAAATAGGATGAATTTAGTTACTGTTAGAGGAATATTTTCGTTAAACATTTTAAAATCGTTTAAAGTAAAAGATTCAATATTAAAATTAGCTGCTGATCCAGTATTTCTTTTAAGCTATGATGTTGAATGTAAGAAAATAGATAAATTAAATAATTTAAAAAGTAAGTCAAAAACATTTAATGTTGCTTTTGTTATTAGAAGATGGCATTTGAGACATATAAGTAGTTTGAAGGAAAAAGAATGGGTTAACGGTGGAGAGGGTAAATATAAACAGATGATTGAAGAATATGCTGCTTTTGCTGATTATTTAGTTGAGAAGCATAATGCAAAAATATTTTTTGTAAACATGTCAATAAAGAATCCTAATGATGATAGGTTGGCAGCTAAAGATACTGTAGAATTAATGGTTAATAAAAATGTTTGTGAGGTTATAGGGGAGGAACTTTCACCTTCTGAAATAAAAGCAGTTTTAAAAGAAATGGATTTTGTTTTAGGCATGAGGTTTCATTCTTTGGTATTATTTGCAGAATTTCTCAAGCCTATGATTGGTATTGCCTACGGTAAGAAAACTTATGATTTAATGTATACTTTAGGTTTGTCTGATTATGTTATTAGTGTCGATGAAGTAACGAATAAAAGTCTACAGATTATTTTTGAAATAGCAAAAGATAAATATAATGATACCGATTTTATAGCGTCTTTAAGTAAAAAAATAGAACAACAACACGAATTGTCATCGCAAATAGCTAAAGATATAAAAAAATTGTTTGATTGATGGGGTTGTTAATTATAAAGAAATGAAGAAAATAATAAACAAAAGAAGCATCTCAATATTGTTATTAATATGTATGCTAGGAGCTCTTATTTTCTATATAAGAAATAACTATCAGGAATTTATCGTTTTAAAAAGAATTAGTTGGAAAAATATTTTAATTATATTTTTGTTTTTTGTTTTGGGTGTTGTTGTTCGTAGCTGGTTTATTCAATTGTTGATGCGTTCTTTTGAAAAAAAACTTAAACTTAGGGAATGTTTTGGTATTACGATATTTACTAGTCTAGGTGATTATTTTTTGCCTTTTGGTGGTTTCAGTGGCAGAGGTTTTTATTTTAAAAAACTTCATAATTTATCGTATGCTTACTATTTAAGTTTCTTGATGGCAACATATTTTGTTTATTTGACTATTAATTCATTTATTGGTTTATTTTCATTATTATTAATTTATTTAAATGACGGGATTTATAATATTCCCATTTTAATTATTTTAGTTTTAATTTTATTAGTTTGCTTTTATATAGTTATTTCTGATTTGAAGATTGGTATAAAAAAAGCCAACAATGCTTTTTTAACATTTATTTATAATTGTATTGATGGATGGAAAGCTATTAAAAATAAAGAAAAAGTTTTTTTAAAACTATCGGTGCTAACTTTGTTGAGAATAATGATACTTGCTTTGATTGTTTATTTTTCTTTTCTTTCATATGGTTATGAAGTTAGTTTACGAGCTGCCACTTTTATTGCATCTATGACTGCCTTTGGTATGCTTTTAAAAATTACGCCTTCATCTTTAGGCCTGCAGGAGGGAGTTATAGTTTTATCTTCTAAATTTTTTGGTTTTAGTGTCGTTCAAGGTTTATTGGTAGCTGGCTTAGTACGTATTTTAAATATAGCTTCTTTGTTGTTATTAGCGTTTTGTTATTCTTTATTAAACTGGTTAAATCATAACAAGAAGTAACAGAATTTAAATAGGAATAAAATGAAAATAAAAGATACCGTTTTGTTTATTTTTTATAGGATTATTTTGTGTAGGATTTCTTTTTTAGGAATTTTTAGAAGTAATAAACCTTTAGTTTTTAGTTTTGGTATAACCTGCGCATGCCAGTCTAATTGTAAAACATGCAGAATTGGTTTTGAATATAAAAGAAATCCAGCTAAGGTTAAGGACCAGTTAAGCCTAATTGAGATAGAGAAAATTTTTAAACGGATTGGAAGAGTTTATTTTTTTAATATTACTGGTGGTGAGCCTTATTTACGCGAAGATATTGTAGAGATTGTTGATTTGGCCTGTAAGTATCTAAGACCAAAGATTATTCATATTCCTACCAATGCGTTGTTGCCGCAGTTAATACATGATAAAACAAAAGCTATTCTGAAAATAATAAAAGATAACGGATTGGATATAGTTTTGACTGTTAAGCCTTCTATTGATGGCATTGGCTCAAAACATGATGAGATTAGAGGAGTTAAAGGTAATTTCGATAAGTTGCTAGAAACAATAAAATTATTAAAGGGGTTTTCCGAAGAATTTGATAATTTTCATTTAGAGCTGGGGACCGTAATTTCAGTTTTTAATATTGGCGAGTTGGACAAAATTGAGGATTTTGTGCATTCTTTATCTATTGAAAGTTATCGTAATGAGATAGCAGAGAATAGATCAGAGTTTTTTAATATAGGTGATTATATTACCCCTACCGCTGAAGAGTACCAAAAATTGGTGGCAAAGTTCTCCTGCAAAATTGAAAAAAATATTTGTTTTAAAAATAGATTTACTCGTATGAGTGAAGCTTTTAGATTAGTATATTACGATTTAGCTATAAGGATACTTAAGGAAAAAAGACAAGTGATTCCTTGCTACGCAGGTATTTCTAGTATTCATTTGAATTTTGATGGGCAATTATGGCCTTGTTGTGTCTTAGGCTATAAAAAAAGTTTCGGCAATTTAAGAGATTATGATTATGATTTTAAAAAGATTTTAAATACCAAAAAGTCAAAATCTATTTTAAATGACATCAAGAAAAAGAATTGTTATTGTCCGCTTGCTAATCAAAGTTATGCAAATTTATTGTTTCACTTCCCAAGTTTAATAAATATTGGTTTTAAGATTATTAAGTATTGTTTATTCACGCCTTTTAAGAGCAGGATAAGAAAAGAATAATTAAAATGAATGATTTTATTGTCATTAGGGGTGCGAAGGAGCACAATCTTAAGAATATTAGTTTAGATATTCCCAAAGGAAAGCTTGTTGTTGTGTCAGGTTTGTCAGGTTCTGGCAAATCCAGTCTTGCTTTTGATACTATATATGCTGAAGGTCAAAGACGATATATTGAAAGTCTATCTAGTTATGCAAGGCAGTTCTTGCATCAATTACAAAAACCCGATGTAGAACATATTGAAGGTTTGTCTCCTTGCATTGCTATAGAACAAAGAAGTTCCGGTGGCAATCCTCGTTCGACAACCGCCACTCAAACTGAGATTTATGATTATCAAAGGCTTTTATTTGCCAAAATAGGTAAGGCTTATTGTTATAAATGTTCAAGGTTAATTAAAGGTCAAAGCTCTCAAGAAATTGTTAGTCAGATCATTAAAACAACAGATAAGCAAAGTATTATAATTTATGCCCCTGTAATATCTGGAAAAAAGGGTGAAAACAAAGAATTAATAAGTCAGATTAGAAAATCCGGATTTACCAAGTTAAGAATTGATAACAAGATTTATGATATTAATGATGAAATTAAACTACATAAGCACAAGCTTCATAATATCGATATTATTATCGATCGTTTAAAGGTTAACAGTGAGAATAAAAAGAGATTGAATGATTCTGTAGAGGTAGCATTAAAGGCGGGCAAGGGCAATATCTTAGTCAATTATGGTTTAGGTAATAAAACCAGAAGTTCTAAAGAAATAGTTTTTAGTGAACTTTATGCTTGTCCTGTTTGTGGAATAAGCTATCCAGAAATCGAGCCACGAATTTTTTCTTTCAATTCTCCTTATGGGGCATGTCCTGCATGTAATGGCTTAGGCACAAAACAGGAATTTGATATTGATTTAATAATTCCGGATAAAGACAAATCAATCATTGAAGGAGCGATTTTACCATGGAAAAAGGGACCGCGCGGATACTTAATGTATTATCGCTCACTTTTAAGAGAGTTTTCAAGGGTGGCTGATTTTGATTTAGACGTTCCTTTTAAGAAACTTCCTAAACGCATTCAAAAAGAAATTATCTCCGGAAGCGATATTTATATTTGGGGTAAGCCATTTGAGGGGATAATTCCGCATCTGGAAAGGCTGTTTAACCAAACCAAAAGCGATTATTTAAAGCAGGAAATAACTCATTTTATGTCAAAATCAAAATGTCCGGTTTGTAACGGCTCAAGGCTTAGAAAAGAAAGCCTGTTTGTTTTGATAGAGAATAAAAATATTTTTCAGGTTACACAAATGTCTATTGCACAGGCATATGAGTTCTTTTTCAATTTGAAGTTATCTAAAAACGAGAAAATTATAGCAGGCAATATTCTAAAAGAGATTTTGGAAAAGTTAAGATTCTGTATGGATGTAGGTATTGGTTATATAGGTTTAGACAGGAAAAGCCAAACACTTTCTGGAGGTGAAGCGCAAAGGATAAAACTAGCAACTCAGATTGGTTCAGGTTTAAGCGGGGTTATTTATGTTTTGGATGAGCCTAGTATTGGTTTACATAGAAGGGATAATGATAAACTTATTAAAAGCCTTAATAGATTAAAAAGTATGGGTAATACTCTTTTGATTGTTGAGCATGATGAAACTACTATTCGTGCTAGTGATTGGGTGGTGGATTTAGGTCCTGGCGCAGGTGAATATGGCGGTAGTGTATTGTTTAACGGATCATTTAATGATTTTTTAGCTAAAGCAAATTCTTCGACAGCTAAGTATTTAAGAAAGGAATTTAAAATAAAAATACCGTGCGAAAGAAGGATTGCGGAATCCGGCAAAGAATTAATTATTAAAGGTGCAAGAGAACATAATTTAAAAAATATCAATGTTAAGTTTCCTTTGGGGGTATTTATATGCGTTACCGGTGTCTCTGGTTCAGGTAAATCTACTCTTGTTGAAGATATTTTATACAGAGTGTTATCACAGAGGCTGTATAATTCAAAAGAAAAACCAGGTTTACATTCCGAGATTAAAGGAACTGATTTAATTGATAAGGTAGTAATGGTTGATCAGTCTCCTATTGGGAGAACTCCACGTTCTAATCCTGCAACATATACAGGTGTTTTTACTTATATCCGGGAATTATTTTCTCGATTGCCTGATTCTAAAATCAGGGGTTTTAAGCCGGGTAGATTTAGCTTTAATGTAAAAGGCGGAAGATGCGAAGCCTGCCAGGGGGACGGATTAAAGAAAATAGAGATGCATTTTTTACCAACCGTATATGTTCCTTGTGAGATCTGTTCAGGTAAACGTTTTAATGAGTCCACACTAGAGATTAAATATAAGGGCTTTTCTATATCTGATGTTTTAGAGATGCCTGTATCTGATGCTTTGAGTTTGTTTGATAGCATACCAAAGATAAAACATATTTTGCTTTCTCTCTATGATGTTGGATTAGGTTATATAAAGATTGGTCAGTTTGCTACGACTTTATCCGGAGGAGAGGCGCAAAGAGTAAAGCTGGCTTCGGAACTTTGTAAAAAATCAACCGGTAAGACGTTTTATGTTTTAGATGAGCCGACAACGGGATTACATTTTGAAGATATCAACAAACTGTTGGATGTATTGCAGCGTTTGGTTGATAAAGGTAATTCTTTGGTGGTAATAGAGCATAATTTAGATGTTATCAAGTCCTGTGATTACATAATTGATTTAGGTCCAGAAGGTGGTGATAAAGGAGGCAGTGTTATTTTTATGGGACCTATTGATGAAATCGTAAAGTCATCTGCTTCTTATACCGCCAAATACTTAAAAGAGTTTTTGAAATAGTTTAATTATGAAGAAAATTATTTTCGCGGTTTTAATTTTATGTGTTATTTTTAATTTTAGCTGTTTTGCAAGTGAAGAAGACGAGCTATTTATTGGAGAATACGCATATAATCATGATTCTTATGATGATGCAATCGTAATATTAAAGAGATTTTTAAGATTGCATCCTTTAAGTAAATATTCTTCAAAGGCACATTTTTTAATAGCGATGTCTTTTTATGAGATCAATGATTTTGTTTCCGCTATAGAATCATTAAGAAAAATTACTGATGATTTAAGTTTTGCGTCAATTGATTTTAAAGACAAAGCATTGTTTTGGCTTGTTAAGGTGCAGTTGGAAAATCATGATTACAGCGCAGCAAAATTAAATATAACAAGGTTTTTTAATAAGTTTCCCGAGTCACAGCTTAACAATAAGGCTTTTTTGTATTTAATAGAAAGTTTTTTGCTGGATAAAGACTATATAACGGCTAAGCAATTATTTGAAAAGTACGCTCATAGGACAAATAATATAGATATTTTACATGAAACCGCAAGCAAGCTTTTTGATAGTCTATATAGCAGTAATAATTACGCGGCATTAAAAGAGTTTATTATATGGATAAGGGATAGTTATTTTTATCTTGAGACTCCATTAGCGACTTTTTATCTTGCACAATCATATTTTTATTTAGACGAATTAGAATCTGCCAAAGAATCCTATAAAAACGTTATAAAAAGCTTAACCGATGAAAGTTTGAAGGATATTTCTTATTTGAATTTAGGGTGGATTTTTCTATCTTCGGAAAATTATAAGGAAGCAGCAGAACAATTTTCTCTTGTTGGTCAGTTAAAGGATGCAGGTCTTCAAACAAAGCTTGTGCTGGGTAAATCAAGACTTGAGTTTAAAGAAAACAATTACGAAGTCGCTTTGGATTTATTGAATGAGATAAATGAGGCAGAGTTAAAAGACGTTAATTTATTAACTCGTCTTCATTTTTATAAAGCTGATGTATATTTTGAATTAGAACAGTATGAAAAAGCCGTAGAAAATCTAAAGGCTTTAAAAAATAATTTAAATAACTTAACTGATAGCGAGGTTATTGACAGTGTTTATTACCGTTTGGTTGATTGTTATCTTAGGTTAGGTGATGTTGACTCTGCGATAACTACCTTAGAGGATGTCTTAAATAAAATTAATGATAATAGTAAAAAAATTGATTTAATGTTTAAGTTGGCAGAAATTTACGAAACACAGTTAGATAATGAAAAAGCAATTGCTCTGTATCAAGAAATCTTTTCTACAGACACTGTTCAGAAGAATATTTCTTTGGCAGGCTATAAGATAGGTTCGATTTATATCTTAGAAGCCAATTATGAGCAGGCAATAAATTACTTTGAGCAGATAAAGGATAGTTCTTTTTTAGACAACAATTTTAAATTTGATTTAGCTGTTGCGTATTTTAATAATAAACAATTTCTAGAAAGCGAAGAAGTGATAAAGGAATTTTTGAATATTTTCTCAGATAACGATTATAAGCTTAGGCTTCAGTATTTATCTGGATTAAATCGTCTTGCTCTTAAAGAGTATGTTTTGGCAAAAGAAATGTTTTCGTATATTTTAAGCCATACT
>Ga0208902_1000126_pt1 | contig 47478 bp, 50 predicted proteins | sample AntAceMetag02UKH_FD_184767 | JGI IMG/M metagenome (GOLD analysis project Ga0208902, IMG submission 184767) | Saline lake microbial communities from Ace Lake, Antarctica - Antarctic Ace Lake Metagenome 02UKH (SPAdes) (version 2) | ecosystem: Environmental > Aquatic > Non-marine Saline and...
GGGATTAATTAGTAACATGATTTATTATTATTTATATATCGAGTATAGTTTAACACCTGGAGGTAAGAAGGTAAATAATTAATTTGATAAGATAACTAAATTAAAAAGCCAAGATGGTAAATCTTGGCTTTATTTGGTTGTGGACTGCCTTATCTATAACTATCAATATAGAGAAATTTAATTTATTTTAACTAAACTCTTTCTAAGCTCTTCAGGAACCTGACTAAGGGTCATTATCTTTAAAGCAGATTCATTGTTATTTAATGATACTTTCTGAGAAAGATTAGCAGAAACATCTGTCTGCAATTTCCACATTTTTCCTGTTATTGGATCGACAATCAACATACCGATTAAACCACCAAAAAGTATATTTCCAAAATACCAACCACTTAAAGTTGCTTTAATAGAAGCATATTGCTCAGCATAACCCTCTTTCGAGAAAGTAATATCGTATGTCTTTGCATGAAAATATGACTCACCTGCTGCTAAAGTAACCGTGGATGGAGTTGCGCCAGAATAAACTTTTCTTCCCTTTTCATCCTTAATAATTATAGTTGCTCCATCAGGATTACTATTTATAGTTAAAGGAAAAACATCCTTTCCAACTATAGTAGCACACCCAGAAAGCGCAAAAGAAGCAATAAAAACTACACATAATGTTAATAAAATTGGTTTTGAAACACGCAACATAACAACCTCCTTTCAAATAAAAAAGCGATTCTCTTTAATAAGAAAATCGCCTAAAATTGCTAATTTGAGCTTATGAACATTAAACGCCTTTAACTTGCCACGTCTTTGTGGAATAAATATATTATACTCTGCTATAAACGGTAGTCAATATAATACCCCAGTGCCAGATTAGTGCCTAAAATCCATTTCTTAGACCCCAAAAAGCTCACCGTCATCTAAAATTCTAACATTTTCAAACATATCTGGGTATTGTTTCCCTTCAAAAGTATGAATCGGTATTAACACTTTTGGACTTATTGCCTTTGCAAAGGCTTTTAGGTCTTCAATTGTAGCATGACCACTTGTGTGGATTTGCTCGATTGCCAATTTCTTCATATCGCAATAGTTATCGAATTTATCTGTTAAATACCCTTCCCACATTGAATATATTATATTCGCTCCTTCTATACCCTTTATTCCTTTAACAAAAAGAGGGAATATTAAATTATCCCGAGCCAACATGAGGATTTTATTCTTCTTTCTATTTATCTCAAACATATCAATCTTTTTTGTATTATAAAAATACAGTAACTTCCCAGACACCTTCTCAGCCAACGCATCAGCGTGACTTTTTATAAATTTTACCCTTATATTATTCCAGTTGAATTGAGGTATATTTTTTGATACCTTCCTGAGTTTATCCAGAATATATGCAGTATAAAGGTCTATTACGAAGATATGTCTTGTTTTAAGGCAGGCTTTATAGGCGGAAACAAGTCTATCTATATTCTGAGAGGAAACAAAAAGAAAGGTTATATTAGAAAAACCTCTTAGCATCTCTTCAATTCTTCCCTGAACAGCATTTTCATCTTTATAGACCTGTTTGCCAAGGCCAAGCATAGAGCCTTCCATGAGTAAACAGTCTATATCCTTAGGCGGTTTTGAAATCATCCTATCAAATAAAATGTTTTTTCTTCCGTGACCTCTGAAATCACCTGAATAGAATATTCTTTTACCTTCAGCTTCGATTAAGAAAGCCCGTGCATCAAAAACTGAATGATCTACCAAAAATGATTCAATCTTAAATTCCCCTACAGTAAAACTCTTTCCTTTATCAATCGTCTTTACATTAAACTTCCCTATTTTATGAGGAATAAAAATATCCGAGATCTCAATTAGTATTTCAGCTCCTTTGCTCATATAAATAGGTATATCGGGATTTACAAACTTGAGGAACCCATAATGATCCATATGGGAATGAGAAATAAGAATGCCATCTATGGATTTTTTTTCACCTATGTACAGACCCTTTATATCAGGAAGGATTTTTAGTTCTTTAAGCTCATCAAGAGACTTGTTGATAAGTATTTTTGAATCAAAAGACTCTTTTTTATCATTTACAAGCGGCATCCCGAAATCGACAAGGATTCGAGACTTTGCGGTGCTTAATTCAACACAGCTACCACCGATTTCTTTGGTGCCACGATGGATTGTTAATTTCATTGATTTCCGGTAAATGGATTTGATTCAAAAATAATCCGAGTTGAATTTTTCTCTTCTGTATAATAGGCTACATATAGATTGATACGATCTTTACCAATCTGAAAAGATGAATTTTTCTGAAGCTCAGCAAACTCTTTTCTAAACTTATTTCCTTGGTCTGACGAAATAGCGACTACTGCTTCTATTTCAATGGATTTTGGTAATTGTCTTTTGAATCCAAAGAATTGATACCATTTCGCACCATTCTTTGTATATCTAAATATTTTAAGAAGCGTAGCAGCGTAGATATAAACCTGAGAAGCAGGATGTCCATAAATGCCTGGCCTCTTTAATTCCCACATACAAAGCCTATCCTTGTTATCCTTTCCCTTATAGCGCGATAAGATATCGATATACCCATTACCTGATTTTGGTTCTTTGGCACTTGCTGAAATTGGAACCGGAATTTGCAAAGGAATACCACTAACAGTAACTGGTCTAATCTTTAAACCTTTGATTCCAAACTTATCGGATCCTTTCAACATTTCAACTATAAATTTAGATTCAACGCGATGCTCAAGAATCCTAACTCCAGGTCGATAAGAACAACTCGCAGCCAATCTCTTAAAAAAAGATCTAAACTCTTTCCCTTCAGCGCTATGCCAAAAATAATCCGCATCGTTTAATTTAAATCCCTTAAAGTACTTCTTATTACTTACGCTATGACCAGATAACCTAATTGCAATCTTACCATCTTTCAAAATCAATTGAGCGACCTCTTGACCAAAAAATCTCAAAGAAAAAATACATAATTTTGCTTTAGTAGTAGATATATAAATCCTAAGGTTTCCCCATTGATGAAATTTACTTCTCAAGAAAACCAAAGTCTCTCTATTGTTCTCAAATGATTCGAGCCAAATATTAAGCTTATTTTCAAAGATAAACTTGTTATCTTCCCAGATTTTATCTATTTTTTTAGTTAAGTTCATTTTATTGCTTAAGAACACCTTGTTCTCAACCCCTATGGTGTTATAGATACCTGACCTAACCTACATTGTGCTACTATTTGTCTGCCTTATAATTATAACTCCGGAACAAAAATGTGCCCCAAGTATGCCCGAATTATTTATTTTTTGTTTGCATAACTAATACTAAAGATTAAACAAAGCTACAATTTTATGTGTTAACTTAATGGTGCTACATTCCTAAGAAAATTTCTAATTAAACACAGCTCTGATTTATCCAACCCATTCCAAGAACATTGAATTTTAATATACTGCACTTCATGCAAACCTTTTGCCTTAAAACTTGCCGCCAAACGTCCAGTTATTAATCTGGCTTCTTCAGATGTCATATTTACCGCCGTGCCATTTATTCGAACTTTGTTAAAATCAAAATCACCTTCCTCACCAGGAAGCCCTAATGCTTTTAGATTTTCATCATGATAACCAAAACCAAGAAAATAAATTCGTTTCGCAGACTTTAAATGTTTTAGAAATTCTTCCTTTTGCCCTTTGACATTCGCCTCATCAAACGTCTGAATTTCTCTAATCACTTTATTAAATCTTTCTACTAAAAACTGCCTGTTTTTTTTCGAAAACACATCACTACCTTGTTCAAAATCTCTCCTTGACCAACCATATTCTATTTTTTCCCCAATCAGCTGATAAAAACACGCTATATCCCAAGGAATATAAGGTGCTGTTTCCAACATAAATTTTTCAGGCGATAAAGGTAAACCAGGTAATGAATTAATTTCTTCGTAAAATTTTCCCAATCGGCCATATACATGCTTAATTTTAATTGAATTAAATACTTCCATTACTTCCTCTTCTTCAGCCTTGAAAAATGTTTTAATGGCTCTCATTAAATAATATTCCAGAGACCTGTCATAATTGAATGTAATAATAGTGACTTTATTGTTATGCAGATCCTTTATGTCTTTGCATCCTTTTATAAGATTATTCCATAGGTATCGATACCAACCAAAATCAGGAAAATCTTTTTTTAGTTTATTTGGATATTTTGATGGTAAATATTGCCAAGAATTTTCATCCTCGTAACGGGAAATACAGAAAATAATACATAGCTTTCCTATAAGACTGTATTGAGGATTCTTTTCAAGAAAAAAGTCTACGGAGGGGGGCTGCGCTTGGAATAAACGCTCCGCAAATTCTTTTATATCATCGGATGTATATTTTTGACCATCGTCTTTTTTATAATCTGATAATTCAAGAAAGCGTTCCAAAAGTTGAGAATTGGTTAAAAAATCTCTCTTAGAGAATCTTTCTCCTGCCACATCAGAGATGCGCTTAACTCCTATTGACCTATCGAACACTAATCGATAAATATCTTTAATTAACTCCTGTCCTAAAGGAAAACCCAAATGGACATTTGCCCCGGCACCTAACACTAGAACTGTTTGTCTTTTAATCATTACTTATATCCCTCCTAATACGACATCAACTTGTTCCCTTCTTAATTTCTATTATCGTGACAAACTAGAACACCTTGTTCTTACTCTTCATCCCGCCATGCTACATCTATAGACCAAAAAAATGTTCAACAAGATATGTAAATAATATGCCCAAAATTCCTAAAGTAGGTAATAGTTTACCCAGGAATGTATCAAGATTTTCAGGTATAGTTTGGCCTCCAAAAGAATGTATTGATCTTCCTACAGTTGTGTACATACCAAATAAGATAAACAATGATGAAGTAATCCGAATTAGAAAAAATATGTTTTTAGATGGTAGTCCAAAAATTTTCAAACATAACAAAGCTGCGGATAAAGCACTAACATAAATAAAAAAGATACGAACAAATGCCTTCCAACATGCTTTACGAATTTCTCTTATCCTACTCAGCGAACCTTCCTTAAATTCTGAAGATTTTTCTCTAACAAAATATTCATCATCTCTTCTATCTATAAATGCTTGGTTTGTTTTTGATTCTCTGTCCAGAATCATTTCCTTATCTAATTCTGCTAATGTATCTGGGGAAACAAGTAACAATATTAAATAAATAAAATAATTTAAAAAGGAAATTTTGTTTGTTTTTTTTAAAAACCTTACCAACATAAGATCACCTTGTTCTCCGCTTCTTATCTATCATCATTTAGGATACGTAAGAGCATCTTTCATACCTATATAAAACTCTAGTTTACGCATTGCTACGTAATGTTGAATATCCACATTTTTTTCTTTTAATTCTTTTTGTATTTTATCATTAACAATTTTGGGGTTTCTTGCTAAAAACCATACTCAATATATTACCATATCTTCAGGTAATTCCTTAGTTGACTGCATATACATATTTACAGCATCTAATAATAAAAATTCAGTCTCTTCGGGGTTAAATTTCAATAAACTATGCGAATCATTCTCTGCGTGTTTGAAAAAATTTTCAGCCTCATTTACTTTCTGAAGATACATTCTTTGATATTCTTTTCTAATCATTATTGGATCTTTTATAAAAGACTTTATTCCTTTTAGTTTAGCTAAATCCATCAGTATCTGATGCGCAGCAGCAGTTAAAGTATGTATTGAAACTGGGTCTGCCTCTTTAAAAAATAGACTAATAGCAGTCTCTAACTGTCTCTTAGAAGCATCTAGTTTTGATATTTCCATATAAAGAATATATTGGTTTTTTAAATAGAATTGAACACCTTGTTCTCAACCCCTCCTATTTCTTCTTAAACCATATTATACTCTGCTATATATTGGCAGTCAATCTTGTAACTCCACAGTGCCTAATTAGTGCCAACAATGGATCAAAATTGGTAGTAATTGAGCGTAATTGGTAGTAATAGCTCATTGGCAGGGTAAACAAAAAACCCGCATATCTCGTCGATATACGGGCTTTATCTGGTTGCGGGGCTCAGATTTGAACTGAGGACCTCAAGGTTATGAGTTATCCTGGAGATTTATATGGTTTTTGCTGATATTATCTAATGCTTTATCTTGTTTATGGTTACAGCGGATTGGTTTGTTTGTTGTTATACGGTTTTATACGGTGTTTGTGCGTGTTTTGTTATCCGAGTGTTATCCGAATATATGAACTAATTCTCCTCTTTTAACTAAATTAAACAACTCAATTATGTCGCGATTCTTCATCCTTATACAGCCATAAGATGCTGGTTTCCCGATTAATCTCTCTTCCGGAGTACCATGTATATAGATACATCTCCAAAATGAGTCAATCCCTTTACCTTTATTAACTCTTCTTTCTAAACCTTCCAATCGTAGGATACGGGTAGTCATCAAATCTCCGCAACCACTACGGATCTTAGCTATATTGCCAGTATTTCTGCGTCTTTTGAAAACCGCACCTAAGGAAGCATTCCTTCCGATTTTGCTAACTATATGATGCAATCCTAAAGGTGTTCTATTACTTCCAGTTTTATTACCGATACCATACTTTGAAGTCGAAATTAAATACACCTTTTCTAATTTAGTTCCTAAATAATAATACAATTTTTGTTTAGATATAATAATTTTAATCACAGTTTTAATTTAGCTTCTCTTCCTTCTATGTTGTTATGCTATTCAACAAACTTCTCCCCATCCCACTTATACACCTTAGTCCCTAAATCTTCTTCTCTAACTATATCTATATCCTTATGATCGAAATCCGGATCTTTATAATAGATCTTCTTTGATTCAACAATTATTCCCTTATAGCCTGTATCTGGGTTAGCTTCCGTAAAATTAACTTTGGAGACAATATCAGCGTTATATTCAACCAAATCGCCTTCAAAACCCCAAGTCTTATCAAGAGTTCTAATATTAAAGATTAACTTAAGTTCAGGATAAATATCTTTGTAAATCCTTAAATCCTCTATGTAATGATTTGATCCGGCACCGTGTCCTGTTTCAATAATAATTTCATATATAGAATCTCCATCAAAATCAATATCGGATCTGACATTCGTATTCGTTGACCAAAAAGCCTGGACTGGAATGCAAAAACATAACAGTATAAAAATAATTATAATTAATTTTCTTTTCATTTACACTTCCTTTAAATATCTGCTATTATTCGGAGACTTCTTCACTTCTTCCTCACATTCTCATAGTCTATTAAAGTGGAGAGCACCTTGTTCTCCATCAGGTATATGCTTCTTATTATAATACAGTAAATTATAATTTGCTATCTACCCTCATCCCCAAATAACACCTGATTACTTAAACTTCACCTATGGTTAAAATATTTTATTATTACTTTTTCAAAATCCATCTCTTCACGAATCCTCTCTGCTAGCGACTTTCGACCACGCCTCTTTTTTTTAATGCCTGTTTTTGAAAGCTGTTCTATCAGAGCAACTTTATATATTAACGGAGCAACTGTTAGAAGATGTGGTATAGATTTATTCCCAAAAGGATATATATGCTTATCGGCAATTGGGTTGCCATGTAAAAAAGCATTTCTTGAATCATATAGTTGACAATAAAGTTTTTGGATAAGATTTATTGACTTTTCGCCTAACCTGTACCGTTTTTGTTTAAGCTCTGGCTTTGAAAACGAACGTTGTCCTAATAGCATTAGCACAGCATCAAGATTTGCTTTACCACTACGTCCAGGATGAACCAAAACCTCAAATGCACTTACCCAAAGCCCTATTCTAGAACCAATATCAAATTCAGAAAAATGATTGCTAAAAAATATCTCTGAAGCTTGATACGCCATCTGTAAACTCCTAAAAATTGCTCGTGCTTTCCATGATCTTTTTTTTGGATTCTTTTTCCATAACCGAAACAACAAATCTAACGTGCTATCTTCTATTGTAGCAGTCCTAAAAACAGTATGCGTTAGAGGGTTAACTTGCCCCCTAAATTTATCTGGATCATTATATCCATCTAAAACAATAGGAGTATGTACAGTCAAATGTTGACCATCTTTGTCCGGAGTAATTGGATAAAAATCAAAAAAATCAGAAAATAATGGTTCAAACTTTTGTCCTCTAAGTATACTATTAGAAGATCCTTCGATAATAGCACAAATTGCAATAGCGTTTCGGAAATCTGTTATTACTTCAATTTTTCTGTAAAACGTCGGAGCTTTGTCATTTAAGATAATCGCACAAGGATGAACTACTTTATCAAATTGGTTAGAAAATTTCGTAAGTAGAGCTTTGGAAGCAAGACTCTCCTCTTTTATTTTAACTAATCTACTATCACAGGATGGGACTAAAGCAAACTTATCAAATTCGATAGGATCTTTAATCTGTAAATTAGGAACAACAAATATTAACTTCCAACCATTATCCATAACTAACCTTATTGTCCGAATAATACCTTAAAAATCCAGCTTCTCTACCGCCTTATCCACATACTCATCTGCAAAATGCGAATAAATCATAATAATCCCTATACCTCCTTATCCTTCATTATTTCTACTCTACACACCTTTCCGTCTAAGAAATAAACAGTAATTCTTTCATCTTCTGCAAAGTAATACCACCAGTTTTCTCCTCTGCCACCTTTTGAAACATGATAAGGCTCTCCAAGTATGTATTTAACATCATCCCTAGAGTCGCCCTTATAGATGACCCCATATGGCGTAGTATACGCAGATCCACCCCAATCAAAAGGAATGGTAACCTTGGCCTGACCATAAGTAATATCATCTTGGGAAACGATTACTGAGGAGGAACAACCTAATAATAATACTAAAGTTAGTAGAAAAATAAATCTCATATAAACTATACGATTCTTCTGTTTTACAGTTATATATACTTAAATATATTATACACTGCTATAAACGGTAGTCAATCCAATACCATAGTGCCTAATTAGTGCCAACAATTGATCAAAATTGGTAGTAATTGAGCGTAATTGGTAGTAATAGCCTCATTGGCAGGGTAAACAAAAAACCCGCATATCTCGTCGATATACGGGCTTTATCTGGTTGCGGGGCTCAGATTTGAACTGAGGACCTCAAGGTTATGAGCCTTGCGAGCTACCTGGCTGCTCCACCCCGCGATCAATTATCTTCGGGAACTATCTTATATATTATCTCGCCCTTTTTTACTACTCCCATCTTCTCCCGGGCGACTTTCTCAATATAAAACTCGTCTTCTTCAAGACGTTTTTTCTCTTCTTCTAATCTTACCCTGTCGGTTTTTTCTTCTCGTATCAACTCAGCCAGTTCTTTATCTTCCTGGCGAAGGTTCTGGAACCTGCTAAAACTGGGTAAGAATATAATCACTAAAACAACTATACCTAAGGCTAGTAACTTAAAATTAAAGCCTTTTATCATCTATTCCATTTAGTGCCTGCGTAAACTGCCCTTTCACCAAGTTGTTCTTCTATTCTTAAAAGCTCGTTGTATTTGCAAACCCTATCGGTTCTGGATAACGAACCGGTTTTTATCTGACCACAGCCGCTTGCTACTGCTAAATGCGCTATGGTTGTATCTTCCGTCTCACCTGAACGGTGTGAGATAACAGCATTGTAATTGTTTTTGCTGGCCATGTCAATGGCTTCTTCTGTCTCAGTAAGGCTGCCGATCTGATTTACCTTAATAAGTATTGCATTGGCAATGCCTTTTTCAATACCTTCTTTAAAAATCTTCGGGTTCGTTACAAACACATCATCACCCACGAGCTGAATCTTACTTCCTAAAGCTTCAGTCATCTTCTTCCAACCATCCCAATCGTATTCGGAAAGCCCGTCTTCAATTGAGACGATGGGGTATTTTTTAATCCAAGCATCATATATAGCAATCAGCTCAACAGAGGTTTTTAATGCACCTTCAAAATTATACTTATCACCCTTAGCAAATGAACTGGCAGCACAATCTAAAGCCAGAGATACATCTTTACCCGGTGTATAGCCTGCTTTTTTTATTGCTTCGATAATAAGCTCTAAAGCCTCTTCATTGGAATTTAAACTTGGTGCAAAACCACCTTCATCTCCGACTGAAGTTGAAAGCTTTTTTGACTTTAAGATGCTTTTTAAACTGTGGAATACTTCCGTGGCATACCTTAAGGCTTCACTAAAAGTAGGCGCGCCAATAGGCATAATCATAAATTCCTGAATATCTAAGTTATTATCCGCATGCATGCCGCCATTAAGGATATTCATCTGTGGAACAGGTAATAAATTAGCTTCGCCCTTGCCTAAGAATACATACAAAGGCTTTTTAGCTAGCATTGCTTGGGCCTTAGCTGTGGCTAATGAAACTGCAAGAATCGCATTGGCACCGAGCTTACCTTTATTCTCAGTTGCATCCATTTCAATTAAGAGTTTATCAATTGCCTTATAATCGGCTTCTTTACCTTTTAGGTTATCATTTATTATAGTATTAATATTACTGACTGCTTTTAAGACGCCTTTACCCATATATTTAGTTTTATCTTGGTCTCTTAACTCTAAGGCTTCCTTCTCGCCTGTAGAGGCTCCTGATGGGACAGCAGCACGTGCTACGATGCCGTTATCTAAAATTGCATCTACTTCTACTGTAGGATTACCTCTTGAATCTAGAATTTGTCTTGCTTTTAGTTGTTTTATTGCTGACATAGCTGCTACTCCTTTCAATAGAAAGATAAGATACCACAGCAAATCTTTTTAGTCAAGAGATTATAAATTGACTTTTAAAATCAGCTGTGTTATTTTTATAGAGTACAGAAAGGCTAAAATTATGAACGAAACAACCTTAAAAAAGATAAAGTTCTTCCTCAAGCTTTATTGGATAAGAATCCTTGTTGTATCCTTACTAAGCACTATTGCAGTACTTTTTGTTATTCTTATTTTTAACGGGCTTCGCGCCTGGAACCAGGCAGAGCCTTTTTTAAAAGAATCCCAGCTTGCGGTTGCGCCATTACAGATTTTTATGCAGATAGTCATGGGGCTTATCTTTGCCACAACCTATGTGTATCTATTTGTATTCGTTCTTTATAGACGCGGCCAGGGATTTACCCAGGTAAAGAAAAAAGCTGTAAAAGGCTCCTCTGTCGGCATCACCTGGCGCGATGTAATCGGCATGGATGCAGCCAAAGAAGAAGCAACCGAGGTGGTACGCCTGATCAAAGACCGCGCACAACTAACGCGTATCGGCGGACAGATATTAAAAGGAATCCTGATGATCGGACCTCCTGGATGCGGCAAGACATATCTAGCTAAGGCGATGGCAACAGAAGCTGATATGCCTTTTATTACCATGTCGGGTTCAGAATTTGTAGAGATGTTTGTCGGTGTCGGTGCAAGCCGCATCAGAAAGCTTTTTAGCCAGGCACGCAGTCTTGCAGAACTTGAAGGCGGCTGTATTGTATTTATCGATGAGATTGATGCAGTTGGTGCTCAGCGCGCAACAGATAAGGGCCTTGGCGGACAGAGTGAATTTAATACAACCGTTAACCAGCTTCTGGTTGAAATGGACGGACTTAAGGAAAAAGAAAGCAATGTCATAGTAATCGGTGCAACCAATGCCCCAGAAGACTTTTTAGATGAAGCGCTTCTTCGTCCAGGCAGATTTGATAGAAAAATCTATGTAGGTAAACCCGGCTTAGAAGACAGAGAAAAGCTTTTTTCCTATTACCTGCATTCAATTGTTTGTGATGCCACTATTGATGCTCAACAACTGGCCCGTAGAGCCGTTGGCAAGACTCCGGCTGATATTGCCAATATCGTAAAAGAAGCTGCTTTAATTACCATAAGGAATAAGAAAGAAAAAGTTTCCATAAAAGAAATCAGTGAGGCTATGGATAGGATTGAACTGGGTATAAAAAGTAATATCAAACTCAGTAAAAAAGAAAAAGAGCTTACTGCCTATCATGAAGCAGGCCACGCCCTAGCCACTTATTATCTGCATCCAACTGATGATGTTTTTAAAGCCTCTATTATCCCGCGTAAGTCGATTCTGGGAGCGGTATATCATACTGCACGCGAAGAGATATATTCTTCCAGCAAAGAAAGAATCCTCGCAGAAATCAAGGTTGCCTTAGGCGGTTATGCCGCTGAGAAGATAAAATTTAACACCACCTCAGACGGCGTACTCTCAGACTTTAAAAAGGCAATGTATCTGGCGCATAATATGGTCTGGAATCTCGGTATGGGTGAAAGCGGCCTGGTGGGTGCGTATGAGATGATTGATGCCGCGTCAGGCAACTGGTCAAGAGCAAAAACAGGTTCGTTTATCTCAGAACAGTTAAAACAACAGCTTAATACTGAAACCCAAAACATCCTGCAAAAATGCCTGGGTGATGTAACTGAACTTTTCCAAAGACAAAGAGAAATGCTGGATAAACTCGCTCAGGAATTAATCCGCAAAGAAGAGCTTGATTACGACGATATAATCGCTGTCTTTAACGAAGCAAAAAAATAATAATGAAAAGGAATTTATTATTTTTTGCTTTTACCCTATGGAGCTGTTTTTTATTATCAAGCTGCGCTCAACCTGAACATCGCTACAACATTCAAGAGCTTATACATGAGATAGATGCAAGCCTTGAAAAAGAAGAAATTGACGCTACAATCAAGTTAATCGACAATACCCTCTATGTTTATGTCCCGGTTGAAAAACTGTTTGTTGAAACCGATAAAACAAAATCCAACTTCATAAACTTTTCCGTTAATTATTTAAACGGTGCTTATAAAAATAAGGTTTTTTACTACAACTTCTCCATCAAAAAACTTCCCGAAAAGAGAAAAAATACACACAACCTCTCCTTCGATGAAACTACCCGTAAAATCGCTCAAAAGGTGCAGTATGCGGTAACGAATAAATACATGAATTCAGATACTGAGATTGAATTTATCGTCGAATCATATGCCGATATAAATCAAGGTTATATATTCAGCTACATCACCTACCATAAAGATTTAGAAAAATACTTTTGCGGGGCTCTGCCTTATGAGGAATATTCAAAACGGATTGTTCAGGATTATATCCAGTCGGAAATATTAATAAACAATAAAAACGCTGTCGGTTTGGAATTTGAAGGCGTAACTAAGGAGACATTTTTATCAAAACAGATAACCCAAAGAATCAATAACTACTTCTCAAGAGAAATCCCCCCTAATACCTCAATAAAAGATACAATCACCAACATCATAAAACATACCTTAAAATACTACCAATTCAATGATTATCTTTTAGTCCAACTTGAGGATTTATACAAGGAAAAACTAGACGTATTCTCAAAAACTGAAATCGAAGACTTCCGGCTTTAAATAACCCTTCTCCCCTTTAATCTTGCCTTTGATTTTAAAACTAGATTGATTGCTGCAGGATAAATCTGGTATTCTAATTTATGGATTTTTGCCTCTAATGATTTTAAGGTATCCTTTTTTACAATAGGTACAATAGCCTGAGCAATTATCGGACCGTGGTCGGTCTTCTCATCCACAAAATGCACTGTCACTCCAGTATATTTTACACCATAGATAAAGGCATCTTTGATTGCATGCGCCCCCTTAAAAGCAGGCAGTAATGCTGGATGGATATTCAGGATTTTATTCCTGTATTTTTTTACAAAATTGCTACTTAATATCCTCATAAAACCTGCTAAAACTATCAGGTCTATTTTATTTTCCTTTAGTACCGCTATAATAGCATTTTCAAAATTTGCCCTTGATGAAAAAAGCCTTCTCTCTATTAAAACTGACTTTACTTTTTCTTTCTTTGCCCTTTTTAAAACAAAGGCATTGAGCTTATCACAGACAAGTAGCTTTAAATTGGCTTTTATTTTTTTGTCCTTTATTGCCCTTTTAATAGCAGCAAAATTGCTGCCATTACCTGAAGCTAAGATAGCTATATTTTTCATAATTTTTTTATTACCTTTACCGGGCACTCCTTTATACACTCTCCGCAAAGCGTACATTTATTATAGTCTATTACGGCAAGATTATCAATTACATGTATAGCATCATACTTACACACCCGCTCGCAGATCTTACAGGCAATACAGCCCTTATTGCATACATCCTTAACCTGCTTACCAGCATAATGAGAACTACAGGCAATATATATAGGTTTATCTTCTGGGACAAACTTAAACAAATCCTTAGGGCAGGCCTCCAAACACTTACTGCAGGCTTTGCATTTAGCTATATCTATCTTAGGAAGCCCTGTTTCCTGCATGGTTATACCATTAAAAGAACACATATCTGCACAAGTACCAAAACCTATACAACCAAAAACACACTCCTTAGGCCCTAAATGAAGTAGGTTCGCAGCCAGACAATCTTTGCTACCGTTATATTCATATTTAAACCTTACTGTATCTTTATCTCCCGAACAACATAAAACCGCTATTTTTTTAACACTTTCCTTTCTGTCAATACCTAGCATTGAAGCGATTTCCTTAGCTGCTGATTCATTTAACACGCTGCAGCGGTTTATAGTAGTCTCTGCGCCGATTAAAGCCTGAGCAAAACCAGCACAGCCTGCATAACCGCATACCCCGCAGTTAAGTTGAGGAAGCAAAGCAAAAACCTGTTCTAGTCTTGGATCTTTAGCTACGCGCAGCTTTTTAGAAGCCAAAGCAAGACCGGCGCCAAAAATAACACCCATACTAGCCATAGTTATAATTGAAGGTAATAAACTCATATCTAAAATTTAAACCCGCTAAAACCCATAAAGGCAAGACTCATTAACGAAGCTACGATAAAAGCAATCGGAATACCTTTCATGCTTTCGGGGACATCACTTAATTCCAAACGCTCCCTGATTCCAGACATCAACAAAAGAGCAAGCAAAAACCCTACTCCGGCAAAAAATGCCTGGGCAACTGAATAAATAAAGCTTCCCGTAACGGCTTTCCCATCAAGGAAAAAACTATTAATATTTAATAGTGTCACACCAAACACCGCACAGTTGGTAGTAATTAAAGGCAAATAAATCCCTAGATTTCTATAGAGTACGGGAGAAACTTTCTTAATCAACATTTCAATAAACTGCACGAATGTAGCAATTACTAGAATAAAGGTTATGGTTTTTAAATAAACAATATTAAAAGGAATTAAAATATAATTATATAAGGCCCAGGTAATAGCGGATGAAAAAGTCATTACAAATATTACCGCAAAACCCATAGAGACAGCTGACTTGGTCTTTTTGGATACGCCCATAAATGGACAAAGACCTAAGAATTTTGAAAGAATAAAATTATTTATAAAAACCATACTTATTGCAATTGTAATAAGTCGAGAAAGTTCCATATCAGCTAGAACATCCTTTCTTTAAAGCGGATTTACCCTTTTTTATTCTCATCAGATTAATCAAAGCAATCAAAAGCCCTAAGGTGAGTAATGCCCCTGGTGCAAGTACCATAACAGTCATTGGATTAATACCAGAAATTAATTTTACCTCGAATATGCTGGCTGCTCCTAGAAATTCTCTGACTAAGGCAACCGCACATATGGCAATAGTAAAACCTATACCCATACCAAGACCGTCAATAAAAGAATAGAGGATATTGTTTTTAGAGGCGAAGGTTTCAGCGCGCGCTAGAATCATACAGTTTACCACAATCAAAGGAACAAATATCCCCAATGACTTATTCAGCGCAGGAAAATAAGCCTTCATAAGCATATCGCAGATAGTTACAAAAGTAGCAATAATCACAATAAACGCCGGAAGCCTAACCCGATCAGGAATTATCTTACGGGTAAGAGAAATAATCGTATTAGAACAAACCAAAACAAAAGTAGCGGCTAAACCCATTCCCAAGGCATTCACCAGACTTGTAGAAACCGCCAGTGCCGGGCAAAGCCCTAATACAAGACGAAAGATTGGATTTTCACTAGCTATGCCTTTGGTAAATTCTTTTAATATCTTTTTCATTTTACTTTTTTGTTTTACCATATATATGCGGCCTGATATGACGGTCTATTAAAGGCGCGGCTGCATTCATTATCAAAATTGAATAGGATACTCCTTCAGGATAACCGGTAAATTTTCTAATAATAAAAGTCAGCAGACCGCAGCCAATACCAAAAATAATCTGGCCGTTTTTAGAAACCGGGCTGGTTACATAATCAGTTGCCATAAAAAATGCCCCCAGAATTAACCCGCCGGAAAGTATGCTAAAAAGAAAATCTCCTTTAAAAATACCGCTATAACCGAATACCCAGCTAAACAGGCCGGTTGTCAAAATAAAACTAAATGGAATATAGATTTTTATAATGCCTTTAGCAATTAGAAATACTGCACCTAATAAAAGGGCAATAATACAAACCTCACCCAGACAACCTCCACGGTTACCTAAAAGTAAATCAATATAGCTTAAATTAAGCTCTGAGAGCTTTGTAACCTTAGCTTCATTAAACATCATCAATGGCGTTGCCTTAGTAATACTATCAACAGCAAAAGGTTTTATGAAGCTGGTCATCTGCTGCGGCCAGCTGGCCAAAAGAAATGCCCGGGCAGCTAAGGCAGGGTTAAAGATATTCCTGCCTAACCCGCCAAAGGCAAGCTTGCATATTGCTATAGCAAAAATAGATCCCACTAAAGGAATCCACAACGGAATATTTGCCGGTAGGTTATAGGCTAATAAAAGTCCAGTCAAGACAGCTGAACCATCCTTGATTGCAACAGGCCTATTGACCATGCGCTGTAATAAACCTTCGGTGGCCACGCAGGTCAAAACGCAGACTACCATAACCTTTAGACTAGCTATACCGAATATAAATACGCTTGCTGCGCCTGCAGGGATAAGCGCAAAAAACACCGCCCAAATAACGCTTCGTGTGCGTTTATTAGAGTGTATATGCGGTGAACTTTGAACAAAAAGTTTATCTTGCATTGTTTAATTCCCTTAAATAATCTTTAAATTCTTCTAACGTATTATCCACAGAATCAATCACTGCCTTAGAAGATATAGTAGCTCCGGTAATAGCATCTAATTTGCTCAATTGGCTTAATTTTTTATTGCTGAATTGATCCAAAAATCTTTTTTCTTCTATGCGGTTTCCCAAACCAGGAGTCTCTGACTGTGAAAGTATTTTTACATTGACAGTATCTAAATTAGTATCTACTCCGGTTAAAATCTCAATATCTGATGCATATCCCTTCTTAGATGATTTTAGCACAAATCCAATAATCTTTTTATCTTTTAACCCAACATAATAATCAAAATCTTTTTCCTCTGTTTTTTTAAATTCACTGGCCTCAGGCAAAACACTAACTAAAGCCTCCTGCTCTGCTTTTATCTTTTGCTGCTTGATTTTTGGCTGGGTAAATAAATTTACAATGCTTAATAATGAACCGGTAATCAAACAAATCAGACCCAACACGAATGAAAACCTAATAAATTCTTTCACCTAGGCATCCTTTTTTTTGCAACTTTGATAGATTCAACCAAATTAATTCCTTGCGGACAAGAGTAATTACACAGGCCGCATTCCATACAATCAAGATAACCATAAAGCTTAGCTAAAGGCCAATCTTGTTTATCAGCATGCAATTTTATAAAACAAGGCATGAGCCCTAACGGACAATATTCTACGCAGTTGCCACATCTGATACATACAGGGTCATCTTCTTTTTTTTCAACAGATGAAAAAAATAAAACAGCATTGGTGCTTTTTATAACCGGGGTATCCATATCAAATTGCGCCAAACCCATCATCGGACCGCCGAAAATAATCCGTTTGGGGAATTGCTTAAAGTTATTGCAAGATTCTACCAAATCCTTAACTGGCGTACCGATAGGAACAACTACATTCTTAGGAGTTCTTATACACTCACCCGCTACCGTAACCACCCTTTCAATCAAGGGTTTGCTCAAATAAATTGCTTCATATACGGCAAAAACAGTTGCGATATTTTGAACAACCACGCCGATATCGAAAGGAAGTTTGCCTTGAGGAATCTCTTTGTTTAAAATATTTTTTATAAGCTGCTTTTCACCACCCTGGGGATAAGCCGACTTCAACACTTTTATCTTATAATCAGGTTTTAATTTGGCCTTTTTAAAGATTTCAATTACCAGCGGCTTATTATCTTCAATAGCGATAAATACATTTTTTACGCTTAGACAGCGCTGCGCAAGCTCAACGCCTTTAATAATCTCATCTGCCTTCTCCAGCATAAGCCTGTAGTCAGAGGTGATAAAAGGCTCACATTCGGCTGCATTTATTATCAAAGTATCTACCTTAACAGGAGGGTTTAATTTTAGATGCGTAGGAAAGCTCGCCCCTCCTAAACCAACTATACCGCAAGCAAAGATTATTTCACGTATTTGCTCAACAGATAAACTATTTATCTCTTCAATAGTCCTAGCCTGAAAACAACAGCTGTCTTTAAAGTCATTTTCGATTATAACCGTATTGGCAAGTCCAATTACAGGGTGGGGATGTTTTTTAATAGCTACAACCTTACCAGAGACGCTACTATGCACTGGGCTATATACCTGGGCATGAGCCTGGGCCAGTCTTTGTCCCTTTAATACACTATCACCTACATGAACCAAAATCACATCGCAAGATTTACCTACATGCTGCAATAAAGGAATATAAAGATACTTGCCTCTTTTAAACGATTCAATCGCCGAATCTTTGGTAGCTTCTTTGCTATCCTTTAAATGGATCATTTATCAATTGTTTTTTAACTAAATTATAGACACTAACAACGCAAAGTAAACTCCCTACAATTACCATAACACTTGTAGCATTGAAATACTCTGCAATGAAACTACTGATAAACATAAATATTAAAAAGGCAAAATGTATCACGATTTCAAGAGAACTAAATACCTTACCTCTCATTTCAGTCTGACTAGCCGAATGTATCAAGGTATTGGCGATATTCATAATCGGCGAAATCACAATACCCAATAAAACAACCAATACAGAAGCCACTGCAAAATCAGGAAACTTATTTAAAACTAAGGTAAAAACAATCAATTGAAAACCTGATAAAAAAAGAAACACAAACATCGCTTTATAAAGAGAAAACTTTTGTCCAAACCTACCGTAAATAACCGTACCTAAAAATAATCCCAGCCCCAAAAACATTATCAAAAGCCCCAAGTCTTTAGTGGCAGACTGCAGGGCGTTCTGGATAAAAACGATTAAAACAACATAGACTGAACCCAGTGCTGACCAAAGTAAAAACAAGATCCCTGTTGTAAAACGAACCTCTTTTACCTTTACAATGTAGCCAATGCCTTCTTTTATCTCCTGGATAACGGATTTACTAATATCCTTTACAAAGCGGCTGCTTTGCTGAGCAAAATCCTTTGGTAATGAAGTGATTATCTTGCGCGGGTTTATCAAAAGAATCAGTATAGCTGAAATAAAGAAACTCAAAGCATCAAGATAAAAACCAGCTTGAGAAGACCACCACTCAACCAATATTCCGCCTAAACCAAAACCCAAAACAGCTGCAATCATCCCCGTTGTATTTACCAAGGAATTGGTCAACAGAAGTTCCTTTTCCTGAACCAGATCAGGAATAATCGCCAGTTTTGCCGGCACAAAGAACCTGCCGATACAAAAAATCAGAAATATCACTATATACAAAGGAATATCGGAGCCTAAGCGGAATAAAAAAAGCGGAATTATCAAAACCAGTATTGAACGCAGGAAATCCGTAACAAACATGGTTTTCCTTCTATCCCAGCGATCAACATAGACTCCGGCTATAGGACCAATCAAGAATACAGGTATAATCGTAAAAGAAAGAATCTTGGCCATCTCCAAGGGGGAGCCGGGGCTTCTTTCATAGACAAAAGCAATTAAAGCAATCTGGCCTAGGCGATCACCCCATTGAGAGATAATCTGACCTAACCATAAAAGAATAAAATTGCGGTTAGTAAATAAATTTTTGAATTTTGACATTTTATTATAGCCGACGGGGGGAATCGAACCCTCGACCCACGGTTTACGAAACCGTTGCTCTACCAACTGAGCTACGTCGGCAGAAAAATATGGTGCCGAGACCCAGACTTGCACTGGGGACGCCGGGCTTTTCAGGCCCGCGCTCTACTACCTGAGCTATCTCGGCACTTAGGGCATTATTTTACTAATATTTGTTCTTTCTGTCAACTAATCTATTATCTGAATCTGTATTGGATGTCTTACAATTATCTGAGCTGACCCCTTATATTCAGTTATTAACCCAGATACCCTTATAACTCTATTGGTAAAATGTTCAAATATATCTATACCAGCACGTTCAAAATTTACAATGTCCTTTCTAAAAATCACCAGCCTTAAAGCTTTTTTCCGGCTTTCATCATCAAAAAAGATCATAAACAGATTGGGTTTTTCAATCAAACCGGAAAAACGACCCTCTACGTTTTTAATCGAACCGATAAACTTCTTGGCAATTGTTGCTGGTATAACGTTTTTTTCCTGCCAAATACCTTTTTTCAAACCTCTTGCTTTTTGCTGCGCATCAATAAAATGATCTACATATTTTATATTTGGCGGGTAGGTAAAAATAACTGCAAACCCTTCATCTAACAGCTTTTCATTTACAAAAACATCATCGACAAAACAATAACCTAAAAGCCTTGCGTATTTATCTTTTTTTTGAACATCAAATTCAATTCTTACCTTTTTACCATCAACAAGCCTGCGGTTAAATTCTTTTGCCTGTACAGCAAAGTCTTTCGGCGAGTACTGCCAGGTGCCTGATACTTTTTTCGATGTCTCAGGTGTATCGATTCCGATATACCTAAGCGTCTGACCGTTGCTTAAAACTACGGTATCGCCATCAATCACCTTTTTTACAATATAAAAATCATTGCCCAGATTGCCGCTAGAGCAACCGCAAATAAAAAATACTGCTATAAAAACAATTAAAGGCAATAACCTGAATTTTTTTATCATTGGATTATTTTATCGCCGAAAACTCTCTGCTAATTTTGATGTATATCTTCTGGGCAAGATTAATATTCGGCAAAAGATACTTGGTGCGCGCAGAAACCCTTAAACGGACGGTATTTTTCGTAAGCTCTTCAATTCTTATATTGACGTTGTTTCTGTCAACTTCTACAGCCAAGGTGCCTTTGGTTCTATCTTCTGCTCTGATAATGCCAGTAATCTCACTAACCTTAATCGCCGCACCCCAAACAGAACCCACATCTTGGGCAACTTCACCTTGAATGGTATCTTTACTGATAGCATAACCGCCTAAAGCCCCTACTCCGATAAATAACGGCCAGCAACCACAAACTGATAAACATAAAAACAATGCCAAAATACCTGAAAAGACTTTTTTCATCTCGATCTCCTTTTAATCTATTTTCTTCTTACGCATCACCTTATAAAAACAAAAACTAAACCCTAGTATAATCACTACCCAGCTGATACCGAAAAATATCCAACCACCTTAATTCATTTTAAACCGCCTTAGCAGGAAAACACAGGAAATTACCCAAACCAACCACAGAACCGACAACTGCCATTATAATGTCGGTACGAGAACCCCAGCTGTCTCTTTTTCGTATTTTATTCACTATAATTATATTATATATATTTGGCGGGGCTAATTCAAGAACTAATCTTGTTTCTCACTGGTTATGCTCCAGCTTAACAAACAATCGTTGCTGTCAAAATAAAGATAGATCTTTTCATTCTCAAAGAAATCAAGCGACAACCGATAAAGCCAACTTAACCCATCGTCTTTTGTCAAAACCGGCTGACCGTAACGACTTAAAATATCCTTTTTATTAAGGCCTGTTTCTAAAACAGAACTTTTGATATCTTTTTTTAGGCTTTCAAACAAGGCATCTTTTTCCTCAATGCTTTTTTGCATAAGGGCATAATTGGAACCTAGTTTTTTAAAAACCATAACCCTTGAACATCCACTAAAAAAAAACAAACTTAACAATAAAAATAAAAAAACCTTATTCATATCACTCCATTTTGGTTTTCTTAGAAAACAAGGAAAAATCCACTGACTGAATTGATTTTATATTAATCGGAATGGAAATTCCAGTCTTGGCAACTTTTAGAAATCCGCAAAAATCGATCTTTAGCTGTGAAGACTTTTTAACAAACTCATCGAAAATAATTTTTCTTAGGTTCTCTTCTATTTTAATCGTATCCTCTATCAGCGTGGGCTGGCCTGAATTCAAAATAACGTTTCTAATCGCGCTGGAACCGATTATCTTTTCTTTATCAAAATACAATCTTATATCTCCGTCAAGCAACAAATCAATTTCAAAAGTGTTTACAAATTCTATCACATAATCAACAGATATATTACCCAACAATCCTGGCTTTAAGGCAGAGAAAATCGTAGCAATCATCGGCCCTTTAAGGCTTTGCTTCATGCTCTTTAAATGCAAAGTGGCCACCTTATTATCATAAGGAATTTTTAATTTAAGTTTTTTATAGATGATATCGGTTTTTAGGAAAACACTTAGCTCGTCATTATTTAAAACTGCCAGATCCAGTTTTATATCAATCGGACAGATCATACTGACATCTGTTGGCGTTTCAGGTTTTTGCCAATCAAGCTCAAGTTTTTTTAACTGAACGCCTTGTGCATCTTTTATAAATAAATAAATCTTTTCCAGTTTTAAATTGCTTTTTGACGGGTTAGTAAGAATAAGCTTTCCTTTTATCTCAACAAAATTTTGTTTAAATAAAGGCTCTATATCAACAAGGATCTGCGGAATTCTCACCAAATTGTTCCTATTAGTCAAATACTGCAGACCAATAGAACAACCCGAAAACAAAATAACTCCAACCAATAAAAATAGAAGTATAAATTTATAACTAAAACTTTTTTCCATGTCTATAAGGCCTTGTTTTATTATAATCTATCTTTTTTACCAAAGCGTCTTCCAAATCAATCTCTCTATCTCCACAATAATCAAAAATCCTTATACAACAATCAGCCAATTCTTCTGCAATAGCATCTTTACCCTGATGGTTACGCATTGCCTCTAGCGCCTCTGAAAGCTCTGAGTGCATCAAAGCAATAAGTTCGCCATCATTTCTAGCATCCTGCCACCATCCTTTATCTTTTGCTACAGCATGACATTCATCTATAAACTGTTTTATCGTCATCAACTCTCCTTTTTAAAAATTTCTTCTGCCTTCATGCGAGCAGTCATATTATTATAGTCTTTATAATCAACACAGATAAACTGTTTACGCCATACTTTTAGTTTAACAAAAAAACTGGGATCCTCAACAATTTCTTGCCTAAAAGTAATATACTTTATCTGTGAGTTGCAACTATCGCACTTGCCTTTAGATAAATCAGCAATATTGTTCTTACACTTCTGACAGATCGCACTCTTTATCCCCAAAATGGCAATATGCTCTTTGACATCATTTAAATCAAGCTCTTTCCAGACTCTTAAGAATCTAGTATTCATTAAAATAATTCTTTGCCAGTTTTATTCTCGATGCTATCGAAGGATGATCATACAATAAGAACTCAATTAACCGGTTCGGGTTTTTATCCGACAGATTCTGCTGTCCTAGTTTTTCCATTAAAGAAATAAAACTATCTTTATCGTTTGTAGCATTAAGCGCAAAAGCATCAGCTTCTCTTTCCAGCTTTCTGGAATATGCATTCTGTAGTGGCATAGCAACAAGGCTGATAATAATAAAGAAAAGCGCTATAATAGGAAAACCTACAATATCGCTAAAACCATTGATGCCTAAAAATAAAAATGACTTAGATAAAAATACATACATAAAAAATAAACTCGCTAAAGTTATAACAAAGCCGGAAAAGAGCAATTTGCGTATATGACCACAGGCAAAATGGCCAAATTCATGCGCAAGAACAGCAATAATTTCATTAATCGTATAATTATCTACAAGGGTATCAGCAAGCACGATCCTTTTGGTTTTACCCATTCCAATTATCGCTGCATTTGCTTTTGCGGTTTCTTTACTGAAATCTATAGTATAAACATTCAAAACCTTTATATTGTTATTTCTGGCAAGCTCAATTATATTTTTACTAAGCTCCTTATTCTCAAGAGGCTTATATTTATAAAATATAGGCAGGATCATAACTGGCAAAATGAAACTTACCAAACTACTAAACACCAGATAAAACAAACTAAACCACAACCACCAATAACCTGGTTGAAGATTAAAAAATAGATACAACACTTCAATTAACGCTGCGCCAAAGACAAAAGAAATAACTGCCTTTTTGATGTTTTTCTTAAACCACTGGGAAGAACTTTCCCGGGAAAGATTGAATTTATGTTCTAAAACAAATTGTGAATAAAAACTGATTGGGAAAAAAACTATGTAAAAAACCATGCTCAAAAAAGAGAAATATATAAATAAGGTTAAATAATAATTATTACTTATCTCTATGGCCAAGTCTTTTAACAGATGTGAACCACCCAAGAAAAACAATAATGAAAGTAAAAGAATATTTAAAGAAATCTCTAAAAAGAAAAACGAATTCTTTATCGCCTGGTATTCTTTAGATTTATTATTCATCTTTACCTGTTGATACTGCCTTCATACGCATAGAATAGCTATTCATAAAACTACTATATTCAAACTTTAAGGGAAAATGATTCTCATCCGTACCAATCCATATTCTAAACGCTCCCTTTTTATCCTCTAAAAGATAGGCTTTGCTTGTTCCAAAAGGCACTTTAATATCAACAACTTTTTTTATTTCCAGTTCATAAGATTTAGTGGGTAGATTTATGCTTAGAATCTTGCCAAGAGAAAAATCATTAATCAACCTGCAGTAATATAAAAGCGATATGCTGTTTTGTATAACCGTGGGCTTTTCAATAAATAAGTCTGGTAACGTCTTGCCGTTTTTGACTTTCTTAATCGTTACGCTTTTGTTTTTAATGTCATAAATTTCGGTAATCTCTTCCTTATCCCAACCCATAGAAAGTTTTCTTTCTACGTATAAAGGATAAAGATTATCTTGCTCAACAAATATTTTTTCAACTCCTTTATAATTTACGGTATCACTGATAGATTCTATACAATAATGTAATTGACTGTAATCTTCAGTTGAACCGATAAATTCAATTACACTGCTACCTATCTTAAAGCTAAAAAGATACACATCAAAATCTATCTTTTCATTCTTAATAAAGGGGAGTTTCTTTATCTGATTTTGAGTAACAATTGATTTAGCTGGGCATATTTTATACAATGAACATTTCTTATTCTTTATATAAGATAAAAAAATAATTGCTATGACAATAAAAAACGTGAGTACTAAAGACCTTTTTATCATTTAATGCTCAACATCCTCTTAATCGGTTTTAATGCCTTTTTTCTTATAGCTTCTGTCACCTTCACTTCGTATTTCATATTTTCAAGAGAAAAAAGCAGCTTTTCAAGTGTTATCTTTTTCATGTCATCGCATATTGCCTTAGCACTTGCTGCAAAAAACTTCTTTTCCGGGTTTTCCTTATACAATCGGTAGAGCATTTCCTTCTCAGTGCCGATTATAAATTCTTTCTTCCTTGATTTGCTTACAAACTTACACATACCGCTTGTCGAAACAGCAGCATCCGCTAAAGCAATAACTTCAGACGTACACTCAGGATGCACTAAAACAACAGCCTGAGGATGAGCTTTTTTCTGTCTTTTTATATGTCTGGGGGTTATATCAACGTGAACCGGACATGACCCCTTCCAGCTAATTAATTGTTGCCCAGTAGCCTTATATGCATAATCACTAAGACATCTATCAGGAACAAAAATAATCTCTTTTTTGTTTTTAAGATACCTGATAACAGAGATTGCATTGCCAGAAGTGCACACATAATCCAACTCAGCCTTAATTCTAGCTGTTGTATTCACATAACCAACGTTTACTGCTTTAGGATTTCTTGCCTTTAATAATTTTAACTCTCTTACGGTTATAGAATCAGCCAAAGGACAACCTGCATTATTATCGGGAATCAAGATTCTTTTATCCGGGCAGAGTATAGAAGCCGTCTCAGCCATAAACTTTACGCCACAAAAAACAATAACCTTAGATGATAACTGCGCAGCTATTCTGCTAAGCTCTAAAGAATCCCCTAATATATCGGCTATATCCTGTATCTCAGGAAGTTGATAATTGTGCGCCAGAATTGAGGCGTTGCGCAATTTTTTCAATCTTAATATTTCTTTCACTATTTTTTTCATATATTGCCTTATCTAAAATGCTTCAACGATCGTACCTCCACCTAACAAATAATCTTTTTTGTAAAAAACAGCTGCCTGTCCCGGGCTAACCCCAAACTGCCGTTTTGAGAAAACTATCTTCACTCTATTGTTTTCTAAAAAACTTAATTTGCCGCGTATTGGAATATGATTATATCGTATCTTGATATCTACTGCAAGGGATTGCGAAAAGCTCTTTTCTATGAACAAATTGACGTCTTTGGCAACCAGCCCTTTAAAAAATACATCTTTTTTCCTAGCGACAGTAATTCTATTGTTCTTTTTATTTATTTTAAACACATAAAGGGGCTCTTTGCTACTTATTCCTAATCCTTCTCGTTGACCTACTGTATAAAAAGGCACGCCTTTATGCTTTCCGATTATCTTACCTTTTAAATCTATGATATCGCCAGTTTTTACTTTAAATTGACTAAGGAACTCCCTATAATCCATACTGGATAAAAAACAAATCTCCTGACTGCCTTTTTTGCTGTCTACAGACAAATGCAATTTTTTGGCAAGCCTTACAACATCTTTACGCGTAATATCCGATAATGGTAATAATAAATAAGGTAAAACTTCCTTTCTCACGCCGTATAAAAAATAACTCTGGTCTTTTTCTCTATCTTTGGCTTTTTTTATAAAATAGGATTTATTTTTCTTATTGAAACACACACCAGCGTAATGACCGGTAGCATAATAATCAGCGCCTGAATCTAATGCTGCTTTAAAAATCGAAGAGAATTTTATATACCTATTACACAGCACGCAAGGATTGGGAGTTCTGCCGCAAAGGTATTCTTGGATAAATTTATCTATCACCCTTTTCTTGAAATCATTTGAAAAATCTACCACATAATGCTTTATTTTCAGTATCCGGGCTATTTTTCTTGCCTGATTCATACCCTTATCACTAAAATAGCGATCAATTCCTAAATAATTATCTATTTTAGAAAAGCTTCCCGTAAATGCAACTACATTAAAATTATTCTTTTTTAACAACCAGGCTGCAACAGCAGAATCTATACCACCGCTTAAAGCAACAGCTACTGTCTTTTTTACCAAGTTAATCTCACCCCCAATCTAAACAATCTACCAGGAGAAGGAACCCCTTCAATCTGCTCATATTCGACATTAAATAGATTATCCACTTCAAAAAAAACATCTTTGTTGCTATCTACTGCAAATATACTCTTCATACCGCATAGTATCCAAGCATCCCTTAAAGGTTTTTTCTTGTAAGTTAAATCAAAATAATGAGAAAACTTTTTCTTCTTATAAGATAATCTAGCTGTAACAAGATGCCTCGTATTGCTGGGGCCATATTTATAGGTAAAACCTTCTTGGGAAGATTTGTTTGTATACATATAACTTAATTCTAATTTGGCCTGTTGGTTTATTCTCCAACCAAATATATTGTTTAACCCCAATACTGAAGAATCGATGTTCTGCGCCTGCCATAGGCTCGCTTTGCTAGATTTAACCCAATCGATCTCATTGCTTTGCTCCTGAAAGAAAACGCTCTGTGCAAAATTCATATTATTCATCCCGATATCATAACCTAGTTCATATTTATAACCAAACTCATAAGCAAGGTTAGCGTTACCTAGCGTGGTAGAATCCGCATAATAAAGCTCGGTATATGAAGGTAGCCGTAGTGAACTAGATATTCCCAGATGTAAAAAACAGCGCTTATTAACCATCATATTAAATAAAATACTTCCGGAAGAAATCCCCATATATTCATCGCTATAATCAAACCTATACCCTAAAATACAATCTAATTTATGGCTAATACCGATTTTATCCTTAAGATACGCGCTATACATCAAACGTCTATGTTTATTAAGCCTAAGGGAGTTAATTTTCTCCTCTAGCATCCTTAAGCCCATATCAAGCTTGCCAAAACCGGATTCAGATTCAATATCCAGATAAGTCGAATATGCATCGCTTTTATGATTATTCATATAAAGATTGGGATTAGTTTGTTCTAAGGTAAAAGTGTCTTTATGTTTTCTTATGAGCAAACCCGGTTTTATCTTAACGTCTTCCCGGACGAACTCACTATCAACGATAAAAAACTTTGTAGAGGTTAACTCTTTCGAAGCAAAACCACTACCGGGAGTATAAAAATCATACGCACCTAAATCCTTATTATTATAACCAAACCCCAAATCAACAAAAAAATCGTCTTTATGGTATGAGAAAAAATCGCTAATATTCAACTGCTTCTGTTCAGTAAAAGGTTGGAAACCGTCAGAAATTAATCTTTCAAAAGTAAAACGATTGCCCAGGTTTTCATTTGCACGACTTAGACTAAATAGGCCTGAAAAAGTATCATGATTGCCAAACCCGGATTCAAAAATGGTCTTATTTGCATTGGCTTTTTTAATCACAAAATTCAATGCGCCAAAAGAACAACCCGGTCCCAAATTCACCGCGGAATCCGTATTTTTAACCTCAACCAAAGCTATATCTTGATTAGAAAGCGGCAAATCAAGATTATAATGCGCTGTTTGAGGATCGTTAAAGTATTTTCCGTTAAGCGTCACTAAAACTTGCTGAAAATTAGATCCCCACAAAGAAATATCCTGTTGTGCAGCGTAAAACCCTCGGCTTTGCAGATCAATACCTGCAAGATTTTCTAGATAGGCAAGCTTATCCATATTTGAATAATCACAGACAACTTCTTGTCCAACGCTATAACCAGAGAATTTATCTTTGGTTACAACGATTTTTTCTAAAGCCTGTGTTTGTGCAAAAACAAACCCAATAATTAAATAAAAGGATAGGTTAAAGAATAGTAGAATTTTCATCTTAACAACATCGCATTGAAACTACTTGCTAAAATGCACTTCCATGGCATGGGTAGGACAAACCTTAACGCAGAGTTCGCAGGCAATACATTTATCTTCGTGGAATATCACCTTTCTTGTCTGCGGATCAACTACAAGCGCTGCAACAGGACAAATAGGAACACAAAGTCCGCAATCAGTACATTTTTTTTCATTACGTACAATATCTTGACTTAACGGCTGGATTCTTACTCCGCTATTTTCAAGATACTTTATACCTTTTTCATAATCAACCTCATCACCCTTTAATTCCAAAATCAAAACACCCTCTTCATTAGGAGTAACATGTGCCTTTAATATATTAAAAGAAAGATTAAAATCTTTTACCAACCTATACACTATAGGCTGATCAACTAGTCCATGTGGAAAACGAAGTACTATTTTTTTAGATATCATACATACTCCTTTACGACTATTTAAAATGCCTCTCTTTTAAAGGTTTTAGATTATAATTATCTTTTGCGCCCGGTAAAGAAGCAACAGCCTCAGATAAATAGAATTTTTTATCTTTTATCCATTGCTTTAATATATCACAGATCTCCCGTGCCTTAGAATAACTAGACAAAGCACCAGTAGAAACATCCTTATTCTTTATCTTAATCGTCCCAGATTTTAACTGTTCATAATTTACTTCTGCTATGCTATGAGTTACCCCATTAGGATAATCTCTGCTATAATCAATTACTTGCGTATATATATCACTGTCTTTTACTGCCACAGAACGACAAATCTCCTCATCAATTATAGGAATAGGTACACCGATACCAACAGCAAGGCTCGCACCATAACCAAGCATACTTACCCCCCGCAACCAAGATCCATCCATATTTTTTAAATCACCGATAGTTGCAATTGTCCCAGCAGGAAAAGCAGGGACACTGTTGTGTTTTCTTTTAACATTTGGATTGTGCTGTGTGCCATGCCAGGCAATATAACCAGTACCCCCACCTAAAAATATACGCGTACCAACACCAATCGTCCTGTAATTGGGATCTTTTAAAAGCGGTGAAAGCTGTCCGGCAGAACAATAATTTGCATTACCCAAATTAGGTTTAAGCGTACCCATATAAGTATGGATAAACTTATCGGATAAATTAACCGCAACATTATAGTTCTGATAAGCGTTTCTAATATTAAACAATACCGTTTCATTCAAATCTTTAATATTTATCAAAGTCTCTAATTTCTTTCTGGGATAACAGTCTGTTCCGTAACCCTCTCCGGACAACCTTATATCCTTACCGCTAACTAAATCTTCTATAATATGGCCTCCGCCGTATTTAAATTCTCCAGGATAGACATTATTCTTCGGATCGTCTTTTAAAAGCGCAGTAGCTCCAATATAGACATCGTAAGCGGCAAAGCCACAATAAGCAGGAACGTTATTCAACAAACAACTACCTCCGCCTAATTTTATCTTCGGCTTTGATGAACCAATATTGAAATAAGCGCCTGAAGAACACATTGGACCAAAGGTACCTGTTGTAACAATATCGACTTTCTTCGCTGCAGCTTCTACGCCTTCCTTTTCAACAATATCAATAATCTCTTCAACCGTAACAACTACCACTTCACCCAATTTTATTTTCTCATTAATCTCTTTGATTGTTCTAATCATCTAGGAAACCTCCGTATCAAATAAACCCGTACTTAAATATCTTTCGCAGCTATCTGGTAAAATAGCTACAATCAGTTTACCTTTGCTTTGTTCTTTTTTTGCAATCTCCAAAGCAGCATACACTGCTGCCCCAGAAGAAATTCCTACAAGGAGACCTTCTTTTGCGATCAATTCTCTAGTTGTAGAAAAAGCCTGTTCATCCGTCACCTGGATTATTTCATCAATAATGTTTTTATTTAATACTTTAGGAATAAAACCTGCGCCAATACCCTGTATTTTATGAGCTCCCGCACTTTTACCAGATATCACAGCAGAACCTTTCGGCTCTACTCCTATAATCTTGATATTTTTATTCTTTTTCTTAAGAACTTCTGCTATGCCAGTAATAGTCCCGCCCGTACCGATTCCAGCTACCAATATATCAATTTTACCTGCGGTATCATCCCAAATCTCAACAGCTGTAGTCAATTCATGCGTTTTTGGATTAACAGGATTCTCAAACTGAGAAGGCATAAAAGCATCCTTATAATTATTCCTTAATTCTTTGGCTCTTTTAACAGCAGCCATCATACCGCCTTCTTTAGGTGTTAATTCAACCTGCGCACCCAAGATCTTTAATAGTTTTATCTTTTCAACATTCACGCTTTCAGGCATTACCAAAAGAAGCCTGTATCCTTTCAAAGCACTAATCAAAGCAAGCGCAACTCCGGTATTACCGGAAGTTGGCTCTACAATAGTTGAACCAGGCTTGATCAAACCTTTATTTTCAGCATCTTCTATCAAAGCCAAACCGATCCTGTCCTTAACAGAGAAACCAGGATTAAAAAATTCCAGCTTTACCACAATCTCAACCTGGAGATTCTTATTAAGCTTATTAAGCTTAACTAAAGGTGTTTTACCAATTAATTCCGTAATATCTTTTGCTATTCGACTCATAGTTATTGCCTAGTATAATAAAATTATTATAGCACTTGATTATTTGCTTTGCTATGATTTTTCTTCTAGATAAGAAGCCTATCTAAAGTAGTTCTTGTTTCTGGTAAAACCTCTACCGATAGGCTTAAATTTCCCTTTTCCCTAGAAATTAAAACTTTCCTTTTTGATGGTTTACCCTTTGTATAATAAACTATTATCTTTGCGCATAAAATAAGTTCATCTTTCTTAAGACTTCCCCTGGCCAAACCTATTGGTCCGGCAATATCGGGTGCAAAAATAACATAATCTTCATTTTTAACAGCTTCAGAGATAATGCCGTTATCGGCTTTATCTCTTCCTACTATAAACTTTGCTTTCCTGCCAATACGAAAATGTCTCCCCATTCTCAATAAGCTGATATTTTTAACCTTAAGTTCGTCGTATTTTAATAAATCCTTTATCCTATGGCTATAACGCGGATCAGTTAAAAAACAACCTCCTGCCGGCTGACTAAAACCAGTTAATTTATACTCTTTGGCAAACTGCAATTGAACTTTTCTCCCTCTTCCGCTAAGGCCTAATAAACGATCTCTTTTAACAAAATCTTTTTTCTCAACCTCGGTTGGTGCCAATAATCTAGCGGATAAAGGACGAAGCAATAAACCCTTAAGACCGCTTTCAGACTCAATAAGTTTTAACATGCATTTATTCTGTGACATCGAACGCTGCCCTAAGACTTCACCAGTTGCCACAAATGTAGCATTAAGCCTACTTAATAAAGCTTTAGCTTTTTTCAACATATAGATATGACAATCTATACAAGGATTGGCATTTCTACCAAAGCCAAAACGCGGTTTGATCAATAAGTCAAGATAGTCTTTGCCACATTTAATGGTTTTTACAGGTATCTCTAATGACTCGATTAACTTTTGAGGAATAGGTTTTGTAAAAGCAGTTGAAAAATTTACCCCGACTACATCGATATTCTGAGACTGCAGTATTTTGACAACTAAAGCGCTATCCAGGCCACCGGAAAGTAAAACTAACACCTTCACTTTATCTTTTTCATTAAAGTAGAGGCGATTTTCTTACCTGATAAAAGCATACCGCCAAAAACAGGACCCATGCGCGCGGCACCAAAAACAGCATTAGCGCACATACCACAGGTATAAAGGTTAGGAAAGACCTCCCGGGAATTTTTAATAATCGCCTCTTCTGCTACTTGAGCCCACATTGGTCTTTCTCCTTCGACGCGTCCGGATTTTGTATTTAGTTTATTGCCAATTTTTCTGGCAACAATATTACTTACTTCTGCGGCATGACCAGTTGCATCGACGACAAACTTAGATCTTACACAAATAGGATCAACATGAAGCCTAGCCAATTCAACCGCACTCCAATTGATTACAATGCCTGTGATATTGTTTTTTCTTATCATTACATCCTCAACTGAAACAAGATTAAAAACCTTTAATCCTGCTTTAGTTGCCTTAGAGCAAAGCGTAGAAACTGCCTCAATAGAATCAGCAGTATAATAATTCTCTTTGTATAATTTTGTCTTTATATCAAACTCTTCAAGAATCTTTTTAGCTTGACTCTGCACAACAATCTCATTAAACATAATACCTCCGCCCCACATTCCTCCGCCTAAAGAAATCTTACGTTCAAACAATGCAACTTTTATATTCTTTTTAGCCAGATAATAACCACAGACTATCCCTGCGGGGCCTCCACCAACAATAGCAACATCTAATTCAAGACTATCAATTAACTTATCCGTAAAAGTTTCTATAATTGCTTTTGAAATCTTTATCTCATCCAGCATGAAAAACCTCCCTTTATGTTTTTATATTGGATTATCCTATATTAATTGTTTATTTTTGTCAAGACTAGTTTGGGAAGGACAGTTACAAGAAAACTATTTAGTCTGAAAGATACAAACGCGATTTTTCCCTTGGTTTTTTGCTTCATAAAGTGCTATATCGGCACTTTTAATTATATTTTCTTTTGTCTGACCATTTTCAGGGAAACTCGCCAGACCAATACTCGCTGTAATCTTGCCGATTTCATCACCTTTTTCATCTTTAATCAAAGCTATTTCAACAGCATTACGTACTCTTTCACATGCTATTTTTGCTCCATCTCTATTAGTATGAGGCATTATTGCAACAAACTCCTCTCCCCCATAACGACACACTAAATCTACTTTTCGTAAACTACTGGTAATCGCCTGTGCTACCTCCCTCAATGCGCAATCACCTGCTAAATGACCGTAAGAATCATTAAAGCCTTTAAAATTATCTAAATCCAGCATCATCAAACCAAACGATTGGGGATAACGCGCTCCGCGATTAATTTCACGTGTAATGAGTTCATGGAAATAACGATGGTTGTATACTTGAGTTAACCCATCAAGAATAGAAAGTTCTCTATAATACTCTTTTTCCTTCGAGTCTCTCAATAGATTCTGTCTTTCAATCGCTCGCTCAATAATAATTTTCATCTCATCAAGATTATATGGCTTAGAGATATAGTCGTATGCACCCTCTCTTATTGCAGCAATAGCTGTTTCAATAGAAGAATATCCTGTAATTACAATAAAACATACCTCATCATTAATCTGGTGTACGCTTCTTATCAACTCCAAACCGCTCATGCCCGGCATACGCATATCAGTAATGATTAAATCTAAATGATTAGTTTTTACGATATTCAAAGCCACTTCGCCATTTTCAGCGGTCTGGACCCGATAACCTATATCGCCTAAAAAATCATTCAAAAGCGAACGGGATACCTCTTCATCGTCAACTACAAGTACGTTTGCCTTATGTTGTTTAGCCATTTTTTACTGGTATTGTTATTATAAACTTTGTTCCTTTGTTCGCTTCACTCTCAACCGTTATATCTCCGCCGTGCTCCTGAATTATCTCGTAACTGACTGATAAACCTAGTCCCGTACCTTTTGACTCCTGTTTTGTCGTAAAGAACGGCTCGAATAATTTAGAGATATTCTCCGGTGCAATTCCTTTACCGGTATCTTGAATTTCTACTATTACCGCTATATTCTTTTCGCCTTCTTTTTTTGTTTTAGTCCGTAAATACAACTTCCCTCCGTCGGGCATGGCATGTTTTGCGTTAATCATCATATTAACTACCACCTGCTGCAATTTATTAAAGTTACCTTGAACTATAGGCAAATTCTCATCATACTCTTCGATAATCTCAATTTTATGAGAACGCAAATCATGACCAGTTAAAGGCATAGTTTCACTAACAACCCTATTAAAATCTACATCTTCCATTTCTTTCTTCGGACCGCGGGAAAATTTTAATAGGTTCTCAACAATTGTCTTACATCTTAATGATTCTCTTTCAATATACTCTAAATATGTTTTGCAGGTCTTAAAATCTTCCTGTTTAAAATCAGGTTTTCTAACCTTTTGTAAAGTATACTGGGCATAGCCAAGAATACCACCTAAAGGATTATTAAGCTCGTGTGCCACCCCTGCACCAAGTTGACCAATAGCAGCCATCTTAGAAGACTGGACAAGCTTAAACTGCGCTTCTTTTAATTCTTTATTGGTCAATTCTAATTCTTGAGTTCGTTTTTCAAGCTTGCCGTAGGCAGTTTTTAAATTCTCGGTCATCTCGTTAAAAGAAAGAGCCAAATCACCGATTTCATCGTTTGAATACATCTTAACCTTATAACTTAAATCACCATTTGCAACTTTATGTGTTGCCTCTACTAAGCTGAAAAGAGGACCAATAATTATTCTGGTTAAAATAACCGTAATTATTAAAGTAAGTAAAATTAATGCAATTGTTAAAAATATGGTTTTAGTCTGAATAAGCTTAATTGTATTATATAAATTTTGTAGGGATATCTGTAACTTTGCCTTACCAATAGCCTCTTCTGGCAGATCGCCACTAGGAACAATAGTCATGCCCTCAAGACCCAAAGACTGAGGAATAACTTTAGTTACTACAGAACTAATAAATTCGTATGTTGAATCCGTATCTCCAGATATTCCAGATTCTGTAATCATCATATCTTCTGCATTAAAAATAGCAGCATAGATAACATCTTTTTCACTGACTATACCCTGAAGCATGTTATCAAGACTATCTTTATCATTAGCCAAAACCCCAAGTTCGCAGTTATAGCTTAAATTCTTAACCAAAGACTCACCGCGGATTTTCAATTCAGCTTTTACAGTCCTGATCTGGCTTCTTATACAATTATAGCCAAGAATAAAAGCTGTAGCTATCATAAGTATAGAAACACCAATATTGACTTTCAATGCAATATTAAAACGTATTCTATTGGGCATGTATCCTCCTCATTAATAAATATTGGATGCTTTATTCAATGTGTCTTTGGATAATACTATATTAATTCTTTTTGCGGTATTCGCATTTACTGAAAGTTCAATTTTCTGTGGAACGCTTATCGGTATTACAGAAGGATTATTTCCGTTAATAATTTCCAAAGCAATTTCAGCAGATTGTCTTCCTATGTCGGCATAATTACAACTTGGCGCAATCAAAGCTCCAGCTTTTACAAAAGCGCTAGAAACACCCATAAAAGGAATTTTATTCCTTAAGGTTTCTAAAATAATAAACTGAGTTGTCTGCGGACTATAAACAGTACTATCCGCTAATCCCCAAAGAGCGTCTTCTTTTGATATTAAATCCTTCAAAGACCGCTTAATATCTTTTTGCGTTGCTATAGGCACGGCTTTAAATTTAAACCCCAGCTGTTTAGCTACTTTCTCAGCGCGCCTTACCACATCTTCTGTTTCTTTAGGGCTATAAAAAACAACAATCCTTTTTAAACTCTTTACATTATCCTGCAGTAATTTAAACTGTGTTTCAATCGGTATATCCAAAGATGCACCTGTAATATTTAAACCGGGATTACCTTTCATACTTTTTATAAAACCGCTGGCAACAGGATTTAAAACCATAGAAAAGACTATTGGAATTTGTTTAAAATTATTCTTGGCAAAAACAGTGGAACCTGAACCAACCGTAAGGATTAAATCAAAGTTATTGTTTTTAATCTGACTTATTATCTTTATCTTATTTGCGGCCTTACCGTTTCCTCCTAAATCAAATTCCTTAAATTCGATATTTTTAAAACCCTTTTTAGACAATGTAGCTTTAAAACCGTCTAAAGCAACATTGTAAGGCTTGATATTCAAGCTCTTTATAATAGCTATTTTCGTTTTGCCGTCTTGTGCGAATACAAGTCCAGCAAAAATAAGGAAGAACATAGCTCCCCAAATAAAGATTTTTTTAGACATCGTGTCGCCTCTCTTTTGCTTATAAATTAAACTTTGGCTTTTATATATTTAACTTTTAACCAATTAATATTCGCAAATTATTACTAAAACCTCCCAGTTAAAGTAAAAAATACTGCTCTTTCAATGTCAACATATATTTTATTGCCTGCAGCACCTCCAACATCCTCTAAATGGGACTGATCATATATATTCTGTCCGCTTAAAGCCATTTCAAGGTCTCCGTCCCAAAATGTCTTGGCAAGTCTTACATCTCCTCGAATATATGGCTTTATTTTTCTTCCTGCGTCTGTCGGATCCTGAACATCCTTGGTTATATAGTGATCGGTAAAATAATTCTCCCAGTTTAGCTTCCAACCACCAGGAAAAGTCATACGCATACCCCAGTTGAATTTATGTTTGGGATAAAGCGTATCCAAAGCAGAATAACTATCTGTTATGTCTTCATAGGTATAATTGGCAAAATATTCGACCCAATCCAAAGGATGGTATTTTGCTTCAATTTCCACGCCGTTGGAACGGGCACGTTCATTCTGTACGAAACTGCTGGTTGTTGTTGTTACTGTGTGTAGTGGAAATGGAAGACCAGCATTTACTGTATTACTAACAACCCTGATTAAATCCTTATACTCATTGTGAAACGCTTCGAAACTCAAATTAAGTTTCTTATCCAATAACCTTGTATTATAACCAAACTCATAAGCATCAACAACTTCCTTATCCAAATCAAAACTCTGTCTTGTTTCTGCTAAAACAGTAGACCCTGAAGAAACAAACTGAAAATTAAATGACTGTTCTAACATCGTCGGACTTCTGTATGCACGGGCATAACTTAAGCGAAATGTCTGCTCATCAAGCCAGGGTGAATACATACCGGCAACCCTTCCCGACCACATATCGCCAGCCATATGATTATGCTCAAACATCAAACCACTTGTAAGACTGAACTTATCCGTCATCTGATATTCATTATTGCCAAACAACCTATAAATATTATCGGTTTTATTCTCACCTGCGCTATTGAATAGATACGCATCTCCCTGGTTATGTCTTACTCCAGCACCCCAGACAAAATTCGCTAAATCATCTAGCCAGCTAAAACTATGCTGCATCTCTAAGTCAAACTGCCTTGTCCAAAGATCTTGACCGTCAGCAGCGTATGAAGCAAGAGCGCCTCCTGAATAATGGTTATTAACATTGCAATACTGATTAAAAAACTGCAGATAAAAATCCTGGTCGTCAAATACCTTGGTATTATACCTTAACATATTATAAAAACTAACCGTATCGGACATATAAAAAGAGCTATTAGAACCCGTACTTTGGTTTCTTGCGTTAATATCCTTTACACCCAAAAACCACTCCAGATTAGAGATATCATCAAAGTTATATTTGTTTCTTGAAGTAAAGGTATGATTTGCGCTATCGTCATTTACATCCTCGCCGTCTCTTGAACCATAACCTCTATCATACTCATAACCATAGGTAAAACTGTAATCTAAGTTCTCTGTAGCGCCACCATAACCTACAGTATGTGAATTATAACCATGAGTACCTTGTTTTTCTTTTAGAAAAACACCTTGTCTTTCTTCGGGATCTTTCGTAATGAAATTGATAACTCCAGTAAAAGCATTGGTACCAAAAAGGATACTCGGACCCCTAATAATCTCAACACGTTTTATATTTTCGACATGAATCGGTAAATATTCCCATTCTGTTCCACCATAAAGAGGTGTATAAACGCTTCTTCCATCAATCAAAACCTGGTTTCTTCTGGTCCAGTCTTCATTAAAACCGCGCGGACTAGCAGAACCTGAATTTGCATCTTGAGTAGTAACATCCATTCCCGGGACCCTACGGAAAATATCCCATAAGTGACGCGGTTCCATATTTTCCAAATCCTCTTCGGTAATTATGGTAATTGCCGCCGGTGCTTTATTTATCGGCTCTGCACGACGAGAAACCGAAGTCACTATTGGAATATCTGTGAACATTAATAATTCTCTTTGCGGAGCAGCCTTTGCCAAAAGCATAACATCGTCAGCAAAACAATTTAAAGTAAAAAAACCTACTAAAATAATAACTAAAAAAATGCTTAACATCTTTTTCATCCTAAACCTCCTTCTTACCTATAGCGTTTTTAATCAAATCTAAGATTTCTTTTATATTAAAGGGCTTGTGAATACATGTCAAAGCCCCCTTTTTCTCAGATTCAAGCACCAGCTTATCTGGATAACTATCTGTCATAACAATCATTAAATCAGGCTGGATTTTTTTCATTTCAATCAATGCCTCAAGACCATTCATTACTGGCATATGCACATCCATAAAAGAAATGTCAAATTTCTTCTCTTTTACTTTATCAACTGCCTCCTGGCCATTATTAGCTGAATCAACGCCATAGCCTTCATCGGTCAATAAATCCTGGAAAAGACTTCTGATGACCGGTTCGTCATCAACAATAAGAATTTCTATCTTTCCACCCATGTTGATCCTTTCCTGTTAATCTAGAATTACACTTCTTTATATAAAGGCAAAGAAACCTTAACTACGGTATCTTTACCCTCTGTGCTCTCTACTTTAATACTACCTTTATGTTCTTTTATAATACCCCAGGCAATGGAAAGCCCTAAACCAACTGCTTCTCCAGTATGCTTTGTTGTAAAGAACGGTTCAAATACTTTATCTAAATTATTCCTTGCAATTCCTATGCCATTATCCCAAAAACTAATAGCTACTCTCTGCTTATCATCAGATAGAATTGTATTAATTTTTATTATACCATTTTTTTCGTTTGATGTCTTGCGTTTTATCGCCCAGTGACTATTATTTATAAAATTTAAGAAGGCCTGCTGCAGGCGACCTCTATGCGCTGACACCAAAACAGGCTCTGCACAAAACTCCTTTTCGATTTTTACGCCATCAACTTCAAGCATATGCTCAACTAAAAGTACGGTTGCCATAATTGTTTCATTAAGATCTAAAACCTGTTCTTTTTTTTGTCTTGTACGGGCAAAATCCAAAAGACTATGAACTATTTTACCGCAGCGAATTGCTGAACTTTCTGCAGTGTCAAGAAACTTCATAAAATCAGCAACTTTGCTTTCCGGCTTTAATTTTCCTTTCATCTTAACCAGCTGAATATTACCCAAAACGCCCGTCAAGGGATTATTAATCTCATGCGCCACGCCACCTGCCAATTCACCAACTGCAACAAGACGACTGTTAGAAACAAGCTGCGTCTGCATTTTCTTGAGCTCTTCGTTACTTTTTTTAAGCTCTTCGTTGGTCCGCTCTAAGACATTCATATATTTTGACTTTGCCTGCACCTCAGCCAATTCTTTGGCGTTATTCTTCTCTCTTTCCACCAACATTATATTTTCAATAGATATCCCAATTTGATTTGCTAGTATAGTCAATAAATCAAGTTCATCTCTTGCAAACATATCTCCGGAACGCTTGGCGCCCATATTTAATATACCTAAAACCAAATCATTGGAAACAACCGCAATCGACAAAGAAAGATTAGAATTCAATAAATCAAGATTATTTTTTACAATTCTTAAATTCTTTTGCAAATCAAAATCCTTTGAATCTTTAATTATAAAATCCAGCTCTTCCTTAACTACAAACTTTTTTTCCTTTAAATACTCGACCAAAGGATTATTATCTACTAATAACTCTTTAGGAATATGCAGTGAATCCGGATAGCGTTTTTTGCATATATATTTTTTTTGCTCTTCATCAAGTAAAAACAATGACACACTTTCAACCTTAACAAGCTTAACGAGTTTTTCCGTTATAAAATCCACAAGCTTATCTAGCTCTTTTAATGAACATAAAACCTGTGAAGTTTCCTTTAAGGCTAACTGATAATCCGTTCTGTTTCGGAAGAATATTTTATCCGTGACTTTAGAGAAAAACTCTTCTAAGTTTCTGAAACCGAAAACAATTAAAATAATCATGCTTAAATCCAATGTCCATTCAGGAATTTTAACAAAATTTGTGAAAACATTTTTAATTAAAAAAATTAGAGTTATATATACAATCAGAACAGAAAAAAGCAAGAAACTATAAAGAATGCTTTTTTTAATAAGCGTGCCGATATTCATCAAACGGTATTTAAAACCGGCGTATGTAAGAATAAAAGGATAAAGAATTAATATCGGAAGTGTTATGGGATAAAGATTAAACCCGAGAATACCAGGAAAATCACTTAATCCTCCCATTAAAGCAGTAATACCTGCGATGATTATATATTTAAGTTGCTCTCTTTTTATACCTACGCTTTTCATGAAAGCAACTATCAAAAAAGCTGTAGAATAAAACGAAACCAACACATAATAAATTACATAGGGATAATAAAATACCCGCACCTGGCCAAAATATTCAAAACCAAATTTTGCACCTACTCCAATAAATGATTCGGAGGCAAAAATAGCTATAAAGAAAAAAGCAAAAGCTGCCAAATAGCTTATTCTTAGAAAAATGACATGATATTTAAACCTATCTGTTATCCTCATGCAAAAGTGCAGGAATAATACAGGGGCAAAACACGCAAACAGATTACAAACCATAGCCCAAACCTGTGCCTGTTCAATACCTGTTGAAGAAAACTGCATAAATCTGCTAAAAGCCCAACCACCTATTGAAAGAGACAAAAGAGAAAAAATAATATTAGTAAGCTGCTTCTTATTCTTAAAATACACCACTATGCCAAAAATAAAACTAACTATTGCTATTACTAAACTAATTATTCTCATAAACTCATTCATTTATTTTCCTTTTTCATTCCTGAGTAACACGCATAACTTCCGATAAAGAAGTAATGCCGTTTTTTACCTTTAAAAAGCCGTCTTCATAAAGAGTCTGCATGCCTAGACTTTGCGCTTTTGCTTTTAATTGATTGACTGCGGCTTTATTTAATATAAGATCTTTAATTTGCTCATCCATCAACATAAGTTCAAAGATACCGGTTCTTCCTTTATAACCGGTATTATTACACTCTGAACATCCTTCAGGCTCATAACCCTGTGCAGTTTTTCTACGGCATTTCTTACAAAGTACTCTCACTAATCTCTGGGCTAATATCCCAGTAATAGAAGAAGCCACTAAATAAGGCTCTACACCCATATCCACAAGCCTAGTAATAGCGGAAGTTGCGTCATTAGTGTGGAGCGTGGAAAAAACCAGATGACCAGTAAGGCTGGCATGAATGGAAATTTCAGAAGTTTCTAAATCACGAATTTCACCAATCATTACTATATCCGGATCTTGCCTTACAATAGAACGAAGTCCATTGGCAAAAGTAAAGCCAGATTTTACATCAATTTGGGATTGCCTTATCCCTTCCAAGACATATTCAACGGGATCTTCTAAAGCAATAATATTTTTTGTGGGGCTATTAATAAGGTTTAAAACTGCATATAAAGTCGTGGTTTTCCCCGAACCCGTGGGCCCGGTAACAAGTACAATCCCATTAGGTTTTTGTATAAGCTCTTTAAAATTCTTCAGAACCTTTTCATTTGCGCCGATTTTATTTAAATCAAGTATGGCTTTTGACTTATCCAATATTCTTATAGCTACGTTTTCTCCGTATATCGTAGGAAATGTTGAGATTCTCATATCAATGGTTTTACCTGATATTGACATTTGAATTCTTCCATCCTGAGGCAGACGCTTTTCCGCTATATCCATTCCAGCGATTATCTTGATTCGTGAAATCAAAGCTGCTTCAAACTCTTTAGCTGGATTAGCAACCTCATGCAGTATACCATCTATTCTCATACGCACCATTAATTTATCCTGCATCGGTTCTATATGCACGTCGCTAGCTTCATCTTTAACTGCCTGTTCTATCAAAAGATTAACCATCTTGACAACCGGCTTATCTTCACTTTGTTGAACAAGCTCGTTTATTTTCTCCTGATCGCTTTTAGTTTTTTGCGCCGGAGTCCCTGTCGACTCTTTACCTACATGATCAGCAAAAACATTCTGTTTACCATAATATTTTTCAATTGCCTTTTTTATTCCTGTTTCTGTTGCAAAAACAGGGTCTAGGTTATATTTTACTATCCTTTTTAAGCTGTCGATTTTCCCGATATCTAAAGGATCAGCCATGGCCACAGTCAAAGTATCATTCATTAAAAATAAAGGCAGACATATAAAATCTCTGGCCGTAGATTCCTTTACCAAATCAATCACATCCCGATCGATAATATAAGAATCAATATCTACATAAGTAATTCCCAGCTGTTCACTTAAAACTTGCACTAAATCTATTTCTTTTATAGCGCCTTTTTCTACTAAAATATCACCTAATCTTTTATTGGTTCTTTTCTGTTCAACCAAAGCATTATCAAGTTGTTCTTTAGTAATAAATCCCTTGCTTAAAAGGAGCTCTCCTATTAAAAAACGACTTTCTTTATCCATCTGGCGAATTCCCTTTCTATTCTAAATCCTCTAACAACGTAGTTACTATAATCTTAGGATCCGTTGGTTCATCTTTTCTATAGACTCTTATCTGAACAGGCAGTGGTTGTTTTTCGCGAAAAATTACCCTTTCCACCAACCAATCAACATTATTTACATTAATAGTATATTTTTTATCCGGCTGTATTTTAAACTGATTGATAGTAAAATTGGCGTTTCTTGTTTTCTCCATCTCCATACGCGCTAAATTAAAAGCAACTATATTTTCCTTATTCGCATTTATATGCTCTAGGCTTGATGAATACATCCTCATCAAAGGCAAAACAACTATTCCCAATATCACAAGGGTAAGCAATATTTCAACAAAACTAAAACCATTTTTATTCATTAAGGTCGAAAATAAAGGGTTGCGCTATCAACATCCAATTGTAAAACCTTTAAAAAAACATTATCTCCTTTAAATATAACCCTATCTGTTAATCCGCTATCATCATCGTAATCATACAACCCGTTTCTATCTAAGGTCAATAAATTTATACCCTTTAAAAGATCCATTTTAACAAGACCAGAACTATAAACATTTGCCCCAGAAGGAAACTCAATTCGATAATTGGTTATAAAAGGATCCCCTTGAATAACCCCTAAATCCATATCAAGCAACCAAGATGGTTCTTGATCATAACCAATTCCTAAAATAATTTTTCCATTTTCCTGAATACCGCTTATATTATCAATAATTAAACCCTTGATGCCATAGCTATCGGGAATTTTTACTCTATATCCTTCCGTGAGAATAAGTCCACCAGTAAGATTTTTCAAATTCCTTAAAGCTGCAAAAGAAAAAAGCTCAAATTGCTCGCTGTTTCTTTTTGTTTTTATCCTTATACTGATACCGGATATATTCTGCAATTTGCCTAATGGAATCGAATCGCCATCAAAAACGATCAATTCTCCTGTATTGGTATAATAACTAAACTCACAAAAATTAATATCCACCTTTTCAATATCGGCAACCATAGCCTTAGATGTCAAAGCATACTGTCTCATTAAGGTGCGCGTGTTATCATTATAATAAAGCCTCATATAAACTTCTGGATTTACATCGGGATTTGCCTTATAGGCCAGCTTCACTATGCTACCAGGCAATAAATCCCCTAAAACATTCACATAATGCTGATGTCTATACGTATCAAATCTCAATTCTATAAATCTGACTATAAAATCTTTATCATTAAGTGATTTTACCCAACAAATCGGTATCTGTGAATCCTGAGCCAGATGCTTTGTTAAATAAAACCTCTGCAGATCACCTTTGTATTCAAAAGTATCGCGCCAAAGCGGCAAGACATTAAGGCTCGTTTTTGTCGCTTCTGTTATAACAAGCGCTTCTCGTATACCAGGATACTTATCATCGCCTTCAATTATAAAATTAACAATTTGTTTAGCTGTTCGTTCCACTAAAAGAGTATCTGTTGAATAAGTCCAACTAAGCATACTCGTATCAAAAATCAAATTAGAAACCCCAGCAATAATTCCTATTATAGCGATTACTAATAATATTTCTACTAAGGTTATACCTTTTTTACCTAATTTCATTCTGCAAAACCTGCAGTAGCATAACTAATCTCAACTGATCTACGCACATCATTTACAACGCCCGTAGACGTTATAGTAAATAACTGAGGATTATGTTTAACCATATAAAATCCATCGCCAAGTTCAGTAACAGGAGCTTCGCCTATACCTAAATTATCCAAATCAACATCAGTTTTTAACTCCCTAATCGCATGACTTATGCCAGCCTCGGCAAGATATAATGCTTTTATACTATCAATCTCCAAATCAGAAGATACCGCTAGATTAAAAGATAAATTTATCAAAGCTGCACCCACTAAACTTAAGAATATAACAACTATCAAAATGCCAATTAAGGTAAAAGCCTTATTACCATTCAGATGGTTTTTGTTCAGCATATTCTCCCCAAGATTTATCTAACGGGATATCCCAATCTACATACATCTCAGCCTTATCGGTAAAATAAACCCAACCGCCGTTATTTAAAAAAGAGGGCGCGACATTAGAAGGCCTGTCGTCATACGTAGAATTACCGTTCTTATCGCTTATTAATTCTGCGGGTAGTTTATTTAAATAGGCTCTTTGAATACCTGCATCATAATAAATAGTAGTGATCAACTCTCCTAAAGAAGCAGGATATCTTCCTTCCTTTGCCCGAAATAAACTAATACGCGTCCTTAAAGTTTCTAAATTGCTTTTTGTAGTCACAACTCTTGCCTCAGCATCAAAACCGATAAAATTCGGTATTATCATTATAGCTAAAATTGCTAAGATACTGACTACAACTAATATTTCAATTAAAGTAAAAGCTTTTCTACTCATTATTCTCCTTTCATATTTTACTGCCTAAAAACACGCACAAGGTTGAATATCGGTAGCAATACCGATAAAGCAATAAATGCAACCATAGCACCCATACCAAGTAAAAGAATCGGTTCTAATAAAGAAGTCATATTGCTTACAGTATAATTAATCTCTAAATCATAAAAATTTGCAACATCTGCAAGCATATTATCCAGCTTTCCAGACTTTTCTCCTGCAGAAACCATTTGTATTACAAGAGGTGGAAACAATCCGCTTAAACGAAACGGTTCAACTAAATCCTGACCAGAGGAAATCGCCACCTGTATATCCTGTATAACCCTTCTTACCACAACATTAGAAATCGTATTCTCAACAACCCTTAAACTTTCAAGTATAGGTACACCACTTTTTAGAAGGGTGCTCACCGTACGGGTAAAACGAGCAATGGTAACTTTCAGAATCAAAACACCGAATATAGGAATTTTCAGAATAATCCTATGAAAATTATAAAGACCTTCGTTTGTAGAAATATACTTTTTAAAATAATAAATACCTGCAACAATACCTAATATCAATAAATACCAAAAATTCCTTAAAATCATACTGCTGCCTAAAAGAATCCTTGTAGGTAAAGGCAGAGCAACACCTGTAGAATCAAATAAAACACTAAACCTAGGTAAAACCTTTACTAAGAAAAAAACAACAACCGACAAAGCGACAACAACCAAAACAGCCGGATACATAAGGGCTGATTTAACCTTACTGCGCAAATCCATCTCTTGAATACCTAAATCTGACAAACGTTCAAGTACCTCAACGAATATGCCGCCTGCCTCTGCTGCCTGAATCATACTTTTATATGTCGGTGAAAATACTTCTGGGAAACGTTCCAGACTCATAGAAAAAGAATTACCTTTTTGTAATGAATTTATTATTTCGCTTAGAACAAACTTGAATTTTTTATTTACTGTCTGATCCCTTACTGCTTCTAAACTATTAATTAAAGGTAACCCAGACTTAAGAATAGAGGCTAGCTGACGGGTAAAAATAACAATCTCATCGTGTCGTATACGAGCAAACTTATCTTTAATCTTTTCAATAAAAAGCTCAGTCGGACTAGGAGCATTTATACTTATAATACAATATCCTAATTTTTTTAGGTTTTGGGCAACTAAAGCTGAATCGGAGCTTTCAACAGAACCGATTAACAAACCTCCAAGTCTATCTCTTGCCTTATATCTAAAGAGTGCCATAAGTTTTTACTATTCTGCAATCTCTACTGTTCTTCTACGGATCTTAAAGTGTCTTCTAACTTTTGTTTTCTTTGTAATTCTTTCTTGCGTATTTTTTCTTCACGAATACGTTCAATTTCTTTTAGAAGCTCTTCTCTTCTTAATTCAGCCTCTTTAATTTTCTTAAGTCGTTCTTCTTTTGCTTTTTTAATACGCTCTTCTTTTAATCGCTGTGCTTCTTGCTGTTTACGTATTTTTTCCTGCTCACGCCTAATACGACGTTCCTCTAATTCTTTAATCCTCTGTTGTTTCTTAAGACGTCTCTTCTCAAGAAGCTGTTCTCTTTCCACCTCACGCTGCTTCTTAAGCTGCTCAGCTTCTTTAAGTTTTTGGTCTTTTTCAAGACGTCTCTTCTCAAGAAGCTGTTCTCTTTCCACCTCACGCTGCTTCTTAAGCTGCTCAGCTTCTTTAAGTTTTTGGTCTTTTTCAAGACGTCTCTTCTCAAGAAGCTGTTCTCTTTCCACCTCA
>Ga0208902_1000132_pt1 | contig 46752 bp, 67 predicted proteins | sample AntAceMetag02UKH_FD_184767 | JGI IMG/M metagenome (GOLD analysis project Ga0208902, IMG submission 184767) | Saline lake microbial communities from Ace Lake, Antarctica - Antarctic Ace Lake Metagenome 02UKH (SPAdes) (version 2) | ecosystem: Environmental > Aquatic > Non-marine Saline and...
GTCTACCGTGTGAATCAAGTAGCCATCTTCATTTACAAAGATAACCTCAAGGTCAGGCTCACACATCAGTTCTTTCATACTCCTTATCGTAGCTACTGGGAATGTACGTAAGGTAAAGGAGAACTTAGTTGGCTCTGATCCAACTACCTTCGGGATGCCGTTTCTAACTTCGTTTCCTGATCCTACTGTGATGATCGCTCCAAATTCAATAACGGGGTTATCAATCAACGGGGTAGGTACAGCGTGAGTGTCATCGGCAGCAGCAAACAAGTTAGTCCACGTTAAAGCCAGGATGGCAGTGGCAACGTCTGCTATGTCAATGCTTCGGGCAAATACCATCTTCTGGATCTGACCGACATTCTCTGGACAAGTGATAGCGGTAATGTTGCTAATAGATGTCGCTGTGGGGCAAGTGCAAGTTAAGCTCATATCAAATATGTTTAAGGTTTGACTTAAATATAACTAATATCGCCTTGCTTGTAAAGTGTTATTTTATATTCGATTAAGTATGAAAGGGTTGTGAGATTTTAGAGCAGTCCTGTGTTTACATTTTAATCCTGAAAATAAAGGCTAATGTTTACAGATAGAAACAAAATGCGGTGTTTTGTTCCTACATAGAAACAAAAAAGCAGGGAGTTACCCCTGCCCCTGCTTACGGCTTTTATTTGACAGAGGTCATCCCCTCATGTCTTTCAAAGGTTTCAGCATCTTTCCTTCTCTTGCATTACCTTAATAACAGCCCAAAGGTTTTCAAGATGTATTGTCCCTAATGGTAACAGATTACCCTGACCCTTATACATTCCCTCTAAATAGAAAGCAAGGTCGATAAGCTCTTGACTATTTGCCTTATGATTAGGTGTTTTTGATTCTAGAAGTTCTGCTTCAGTCTGTAATGGTGTTGCTTTTAATGTCATATCTTTCGCTTTAAAGGTTTAAATATATATCCTAGTAATGTGAATATACATAGTCCGAGCCACCACAAGAATAGAACGGTGAAGATCATAGGTGAGAATAAGACTGCGATGCTGACGAGAAACATGTCTTTCTTTTTCATTTGGTATCTCCTTTTGCTATATACACTCTAAATTCATGGAAGTACTCCTCTATATTCTTCCTTGCGTTCTCAATAGTATCCGTGTCTTCATAGAACTCCATGCCTAATGCGAACCAGCCGAATCCACCTGAACGGTTCTGTATAAACCCAATACGGTATTTACCATACCATGCAATGTTGTCATACCTATAAAACGAATCTTCTTCTCTTTTCCAAACTACTTTCATATCCTTCTTTTTCATGGTTTTTCCTTTCTTTATTATCATCATAAAACCTTTACGAGATAGCAGTCCTTAGTGGTGTATCCTTTCATCAGTTGTGTTGTTTAATCTTTCGTATCGAATGTCCTAGTATATAACAAGCGTCTTTCATCGCATCTAAAGCGTGATCGTGTTCCTTTACAGGGGTGTTGATGTATTCGTTTTTCTTTTTATCGTACATCCAGGTATAGCTTCTCAGTTCCTTTATCAGGTTTGTACTTGACTTGGTTACATATATCTTCTTCGCTTGTAGGTTCTCAATGGCTTTATTTACATATCCTGGAAACTTGATTGAGCCTTTTACATTCAGACCGTTGTCTGCCAGTTCAGATATATCCTTTGGGTTTTCGCTATCAGCTATTATCAATTCCCTTCTAACTCCTAGACTCTTTATCATGTTAATCAGTACAGCGTTACTCAATCCTGTCTGGTAGATTTCCTGATGGACATAGACACAATCCTTCTTGAATACGATCCTTATCATCACGGTAGGAGAATTAGAGAAACCCCAGTCTATTGCAAAGAACTGAGTATCATTGAAGGGAAACTCTGCATCGTTGATCTGGTGCCAGTCTGTGTAGATCAGTCCTTCGATCTTTCCGACCATCCCTAATCCGTAAACCATCCACCAGTTCGCCCAGTAACTTGAGTCCTTTGCCTTCTCCCTTGCTTGTTCTATATCGTGTTTGATGCTATCGTTCAGCACTTCGTTATCAAGGTAGGTGAGTATAAGGGTTTCGGTATCTTCGTCTCTCTGAAGCTCCGTATGGACCCAGAACTCACTAACAGGGTTGAAGTCTATCCAGATAATCTCGTTGGTTCTTATCGCTAACTGATGATACGCTTGCCAGTTAACGTTGTTGGCTTCATTGATGTATAAAACATCCCGCCTTGCTCCTGTTAATCTACCTTCCTGGTCTGCTGAAAAGAACTCAATGTATGATCCATTCGCAAAGATATACTTCATTAACGACTTGTTATAGCTGCTTGTTTTGAATTGCTTTGTTTCAGCCATAATCTTCAGGAAGTCCTTTAATGCTCCTCTGCGAAGATGCGGGATAGTTTCTGAGATGACTGATATTTCCTTACGGGGATACTTAGCTGCATACGATATAAGCCAAACTAGAATAGCTATCGTCTTCCCTGCTGATGTCCCGCCCTGAACAACCCGCTTCTTTTTAGTCAGGGTCTTTATCTTGTCGACTGCTGTTGTATTCTGGATCATCAAATAGGGGTTCGCTGGTTTCTATTATCTGCCTTTCGGGCATAATTACTTCCATTGACTGCTTGGATTTTCCTTCCATCCTGTCGAATATCTCTATGATGGCTTTTATATCCCCATCGTTTGCCTTCTTTAGCAGCTTCCTTATAATGACATCCTGGAACTCCCTCTTTACCTTCTTCCCGTCAATGATAACATCTATCTTCTCACACAACATCTCCTTTAGAATAGTAGACATATTGCGTCTTCCTTTCGGTCTGCCATTTGGGTTATTCGTTTCACCTTTCTTGCATGGCTTCAAGTTCTCTGGTGCTCCTCCTGGTCTTCCCATTTCTATTATTGTTTTATTTTTGTTTAACTGCCTTATTTCCTGTGAAGTCTTCCCATCGTTTTATTATCACATCACAGTAGTGTGGATCAAGTTCCATGCCGTAGCATTTGCGAGATAGTTTTTCGCAAGCAATTAGGGTTGTGCCTGACCCAATAAACGGATCATATATTGATGAGTCGCTAAAATTTTCTACAAAGTGCAATGCAAGGCTAGTTGGGAATATAGCATTATGCTCTTTTATCTTATTCTCTGACTGTTTGCTGATATTTATTACATTAGATAGTGTTCCCCTGAAATACCTTGTGCCAATATGGCGGTTTGACTTTTGGCTAAAACAATGTATGTACTCATACTGAGAGTTTAGAACATTCTCAGCCATAGCCGGTTGTGCTGTTTGCTTATCCCAGATAATAGTCTCTGCGTATTTCGACTTCATATCATAAAGAAAGTCAATTAATGATAATTTATTACCAGATAAACTCTGTACATTTACAAACACATATTGACAATATTCTAAAGCTATAAGAGTTGATGACTCTAATAGTGAAAGATATTCTGTACTGCTTTTATTATCTAGGTCGTTTAGATACTTCGATTTTTTACCAGCCTTTAATTCTGTTGGCGTCTTTCCTGCATTATATGGAGGACTTGTAAACACCATATCCGCCTTCTCCCCGTCCATTAGTCTTTCAACATCTTCGGCCTTTGTGCTATCGCCACAGAGCAACCTATGATCTCCGAGTTGCCACAGGTCTCCAAGTTTACATATCGGATCTACCTCATCTGGGATAGCATCATCATCCGTTAATCCTTCTTCTGGTTCACTTCCCCAATCGTCAGGAAGCTCCAGGCCCCACTCTATGAGTTTATCTTGATCCCATTCGCTTTCTAGTATAGTCCAATCCCAATCACCAAAAGGAACGTTGTCTTCTATTATGAACCTTTCACGCTCATCGTCTGTAAGCTCCTGTGCTTGCTTCACCCAGTCATCTGGGATGTCTTTATATCCTAACTCTTTGAGTGCCTTATATCGCATATTACCGCCTAGTATCGTACCTTCTGCATCTATTACGATGGGACGGAGCGACATCATCTTAGGGAAGTCCTTAATGGAGTCAATAAGTCTCTTGAACCGCTCATCCTTTATCAGTCTGGGGTTGTCTTTGTTTAGTTTTATCTTTGATATTTTCATTTACACACTTAAAGTTTATTCGTTTCTAAAGTTTCTATTTTCTCAATAAGTCATATTCAACTATCATAGCACTATACTGATCTATGTTTATACAATGCTCATCTCCATTTGACATACGGACTCTTATTGTAAAGTCGGATCTCTCAATAGATACAATCTGCTCTATATTTAATTCAAGTGTCGTGGTAATGAAGAATAGTTTCATTCGTTCTCTTGTTTTATAAGGTAATCAGCCATTACAAATGATTGTTCTGCTATTAGCTTACCGAGCTTCTTCTTATCCTCGGCAGCTTCTTCATTCGCCCTTATACTCATCTCCTTATTTCCCATTACCCCACTAAGGTACCCCTGTGCTATCATTACGGCAGTCCAGTAGCGTTTGGACATACCTGGATGGAGGTTAGCTTCCCACGGCTTTTGATCTTCTGTGATTGTTTCACACGGGAATGCTGGTTCGTTTTTCATGGTAGTATGTATATAACTGCTTGTTTAATTACGGGTAATGCCTGATAGAGTAACATCCCTACTGTGATCCCTAATAGGAATACGATTGTGGGAAATTTCTTTTGTTCGCTCATGTCTTTATCTTTGAATGTTAAACAACTTTCGTAGTATCTGCTCCCGTGTCCTTGCTTGTATCTCATCGAACCCTCTCAGGAATAGCTCCCACTCCTTATGATGGTCTGGATTCAAATAAGGGTTCTCTATGTCTTCTGGTTGGCAGAATAGCGTAGAAGCACAGACAGGGCAATATATTCTATCTTCTATCTGGGTGTAAGTAGTTGCTATCTCACAGGCACAATTATGACAATGGTAAGCTATCATGGGTCTAGTTTGTTTTTTAGATGCGTTATTATCTTCTCGGTGTGATGTTGATAAAACATATTGAAATCTTCGTATCCCCCGTTGCCTTGCTTCCAGAGGAGAAACAGAACCGATCTGATACGTTGGGCTTGGCTCTTGCTGGTGTCCTCGTATTCACTTTCCAGGTTCTCAAGTATCTTTACTTCCTCTGTTTTGAAGTTATCCTTTTTCATTGCTAGGAATACGAAGTCATTGAGGGTCTTTACAATCTCCTTGACTTGATCTGGGCTACATTCATTTGTGCCAAATGTAAGCTTGAATGTTTTGTCCTTCCTACTTGTGATGTTCTCTAAGATTGCGGGTATTATCTGCATAGCTTTACTTTTGCGTTCTCTGATTTCTCCATCTGCTCCCTGATCTTATCTTCATCCATCCTTAAATCTTCCTCGTTAGGACAGTCGAATGTCCACCTCATCATCCTCTTGTGGGTTTCTTCCCAGTTAGGTAGCTTCTCTAGTTTCGTTGGTTTCATCTTATTAAAGTTCGTATTAAAGCTCTCACGAAGAAGATCAGCCCTATGGTTACATATATAGCGATGATGATTAAGTCTAGTGATTCTTTCATTTAACAAAGGTAAGCATTTTTCGTTACAAAGTAAAGTGTTATTTTATTTCATGCCCTAAATATCTAGTATTTTAGGACGTTGAGTGCATATCATAGGGTCGATTAGCAGACAGGTATAGTTTGGCTGTATCCAATTCAAAAGCAGGTGGTCTAGTTTCGAGGGCTTGTTTAAAAAAGACTCTAGCATCTTAACCACCGTAGGGATTATCCTTCTGTGATATACAATAGCGTGAGATGTCAGCCCGTACTTTAGTAGATACCAGTTGTCGTAGCGTTTCAGGAGCTTCTGTTGAGGCGATGCACCAAGATATAGTAAATCCCAGTCCTCAAGACTGATCTCCTTGTACGCCACCTCAAACGTCTTTAACGGGGTATTAATGAACTTGATGTCATCTCCTAAAATCAGAGTGGTTCGGTCTACCCCTGAAAGGATGTTATATGTGGCTTCAATAAATCCCATGTGTCCAGGTTTTAACCCTTCAACGACTGCCACCCTTTGTTTGAGTCCTATCTTCTCCACCTCGTAAAGGGAATCCATGAGTCTATCTGTTCTCTCAGGTAGGTTGATTAAAAATATATGCTCTATGTGGTTAAATGGATTCATAAGTGCTTTACTAGTTGATCTGTGATCCCTGCTACTATCTTATTGTAATCCTCTACATACTCCTTTAGGGTCTTTATCTCATCTATCCCGATAGTCGTATCAGTAGATATAATCTCAACGGCTCTTGGAAGTGAAACGGCATAAGCGAGATTATTTATGACCTCTTTGCCTATGTTGGCGAATACCTTAGACTCCTTTATATAGATAACTCTGTATATGTTCCATTGGGCAATACCAGCCACCTCTTGCTCTAGGATGTAATCGTTGATTCTTATTTTCATCTTACAGGTGTTTTACTAACCATAATTTCAAACTGTCTCTTACTGTCTTTTTCTTGAACGGGATCCTAAACAACACTTTCACGCTGTTATTGATGAAGTCCTTCTCGTGCCAATGTACCCCCGTCTCAAGCCCCTTGATCTTGATCGCCTTCTCGTTTTCTTCCAAGACTATTAACTCGTCTAAGAAGACTTTTCGCTGTTGCCCTGATCCAACGGTAAACTTTACGATGTGCCGATGGTTTAACAGCAGGGTTTTCTCCGATGATTCTTTTGAATCTCGTTGTGATTTCGTCAATATTAAGTCCTTCATAATCATGTTTTAGGTTTATAAGTTCTTGAGTTACTATTCTCGTTCTCTCTTGGTTGATGGTTTCATCATAGCCATAGGTGTCGGTTACTAATTCAATCATCGCTACCGACTGCTCACCTCTTTCTATCAGAGGTATTAAGACTTCTTTAAAGAATTTCTCTTTCATGTCTCCATAAATTTAGCCTCCAAATGAGTAGCGTCTATTTTGTGTAAGATATTGTTTACCTTATTGCGGTACGTCGTATCCACCTGATACAGACCTTTCACCTGATTGATGGCGTAGCCTACCGTTGCATGATCCCGCCTACCTACAACCATTCCAATCTGCTCTAAGGTCATTGGAGTAAGCATCCTGAGTATCGTTTGTAATACCTGCCTACCGATAACGTGAGGTCGATGTCTTGAAGCGGAGTGGATCTGCATCGGGGATATATTATACTCAGCACAAACCGCCCGAACCATTTTAAACGTACCTCTTTTCGTGGGGTGGTGCTTTGGCATTGGCTTAAATGATAAGCCTGGAACTACATAGGGGGAGATCATCTGCATAGGTATCCTTTCTCTGTTAATTCATCCGTGAACTCTGCTACTAGCCATTTGAAGTCTATCTCCTTTCGGGGATAAGCCACCTTGCTTCTCATATACATATCGTTAGCAGTCCCTTCTCCGTAGGTTATATCTAGATATTTACCATAAGCGTACTGCTCTCCTTCATTAAAACTGTTGCATTTCACACATTGAACATCGGTATTCATTCGGTCAAACCTAGTTGCCTGATGTTGGCGTGGCATAAAATGACCCAGATGAAACTTCCTCCAATGCCCTGTCTTACCACAAGTGCAACAGGTTACTATCCCTTCCTCGTCAGCGTTAGACTGCCTAACCAACAAGGAGAAAAGTCGATCGCTTTCCTTTCGGTAATTTCTTTTGCCTTTCATAGTCTTTCCTTTGTTTTAGGTCGTGTTCTCTCAAAAAGTTATGATACGCTGGATTCATCTTAAACAAATACTGCGGATGCTCCCTTCGCTTTAACTGCTCAACATGGGTTCGATTATGCCGATGTCGCTCCCAGAGTTCAAATTTACACATTTTTCTGGTATTATAAAAGACATCCCAGCCTTTTAATGCTAAATGAAACTGAGCGTAAGGCGAATACGGAATCTCGTTTGGTTTTTTCATAATAGTGTTGTTTGTCTTAGGTATGGATCAATCCTCTTGTTTGCTATATCAACATACTCTTGGCTTATCTCACTACCTATCCAGTTTCTTTTCAGGTGATGAGCACCCTTTGCCGTTGTTCCACTCCCCATAAATGGATCATAAACTAAATCACCTTCATTGCTCCATGAATAGATGTGATCCTTTACTAACTTGACGGGGAATACTGCTGGATGATTTATTTCCTCTTGTAATGAGTCACTTGAGTATAACCATACATTATTCCTAGATTTAAACGGGCTGGATGTTATAACCTTATTTTCTTTTAAGACCCCATTTTTACCTCTATTCTTATAGGTGACCTTCTTTCCTAAATTATTTATATTTATCTTAATATCTTTTATTTGATTAAATGACTTGGGAGTCCCTTTTGATAATATAAACATATACTCAATAGCATTCCAATATCTTACATTATCTGGGTATCTCGGTTCTTTTTGATATATCATAGTGTCATGGAGATTAAATCCAATCTCTTTAAAATACAATGCTTGTTTAAATGATGTTCCAGTTTTACTCCCATCCACAGTAGCATCACCAACAACCCAGACAACCACCCCACCTTGTTTTGTTACCCTGAATAACTCTTTATCTATACTCTCAAAGTCAAAAGAGTATCCTTTATAATCTCTCAAACCATCATACGGTGGGGATGTGACAGTAAGATCAATATATCCATCTGGCATCCTTCCCATAGTATCCAAGCAATCCTCACAGTATATCTTGTTTACTTTCATATCAGAAGTTATTATCGTTTTTCATTTTGTTGTCAAAGTCTTTCGGGCTGTATGTGGTTTGATCCATCATAAGTCGTTTAGGAGTAAAGGAGTAAATCAGATCCACCACGTTTCCAGATCCTCTTTTGTTTACCATTCTCAAATAGCCTATATCCTTTCGGTAGTTATCAATGTCATCAATTATCAACGAAGGGCAAATATAGAAATCGCAGTTGTCTATAATCTTTTCCGATCCTCTGGCGAACTTTGATACATCTCTTTGGTGCTTATCTCCACCCCGTGAAGCGTGAACAATACAAAGGACTAGAATGTTACGATCTTTGGCTAACTCTTTCAACCCTCTGGTGTGCATATTCGCTAACTCAAGTTCCGTTCCTTTACCACCCATCATTGAAAGTCCATCCACGATTAGTATATCTGTTGAGCCTGTATTGGTTTCAACTCTCTCCAGTAGGGTTTTATATTCATCACAGGTCAATCCAGAGTTTTGAGTGATCTGAAGTTTGTCATTGTACGAATCAGCTACAATTCCATTTAAGAGGTCTAGGACGTACTTTGGATCGGTCTTATAGGTTTCTTCCAGTACCTCACTTGCTTGTTTCTGCTGGTCGTTAAAGTCCACCTGGATGTTAATAAACCGACTCCCCAATTCAACTACTCCCATCTCCATTGATGAATAAATCACTCTCAATTTGTTGTAGAAGATATTATGATGAGCAATGTTCTGAGCTAACAAACTCTTTTTCGTACCCCCGTAGTGAATGATTACACCTAACTTCCCTCTGAGTTTGCCCTTCATTTCGTGATCTAACAAAGGGAACTTCAGGCTAATTTTGTTCTGCTCCTCTTTAATACCAAGCACCCACTCATCAAACCAACCCGATATAGGACGTATATCTAAATCATCGCTTACGATCTCAGGGAGCAGTATATTATTTTCTTCCAATGTATGCCTCCACTTTTTTAACCGTTTCGTCAAATGATCCGTTAAGCTTTTCGGTTTCTATCACCTCGTATTTATCCAACCTAGATTGAAGTTCTACGGAGTATGATTTCAAAAACCTGTTCTCAGCTTCTAAGATTTCATTCTTTTGTAGGATCCATCCCAAGTCATTCATGTACGCAAATGAGTACTTCATCACACCTAATACACGAATCCAGAACTTGCTTGAGTCAGAGTCTTTCGATCTCGCCAGTACACTTCCTACCTCTGCGATTATATCCAGAAGCATATCAGGAGCGTTTGTGTTTGTTGTAAAGCTCATCCTATGAATTTCTTTATAATAGCGTATAACGACTTTGCACCATCCGTGTAGGTGTGTTTACTCTCAATAGCATCTAAGACATTCGATAAGTTCTTATTATTATTACTAGCGTGTTGCCGTAGCTTTTTAAATTCATTGAATGTTAACTGCTCTGTGATTGACAATATTCCTTTATACTCCCGACCCTGGCTATTGTCACCATATATATAAGCGGTGTATTTCCTATATGATTCATCACCATCCGATCCATCAACCTCTTTCTGATAGAAAACTTCAGGATCAATTAAAGGCAACTTCCCATCATCCTTAAACCAATTACCCCTCATTTTCTGTTTCCAATTACTTACAGACTTTCCTTTACTATCTATCCATTCAGCTTCACTATAATATTTAAATACTTTATCGGCATGGTCTTTAGTGTATCCATTTTCATTAAAAAATATTATAACATCACTCAATACAGGGGGTATAAATTTCTTCTTCTCTGTTTTCTTTTTCTCTCCTTCCCTTTCCTTTATAGTATTACCAATCTCTTTCGTTTGTTCTACGGACGTATTACGTCTGTATTTATCCCATCGTTTATTAACGTTCTCACGGGCTGAATCACTCACCTCCATCCTCTTTTTCATCCTTTCAATGCAACTTTCACTCCAGAAGTTATCATCATCGAACTGAAACAGATTAAAGTCCTCTACTACGGATTTTATACCATCGTATTCAGTCCGTAATTCAAACGCAATACTATCATAATCTCGGCTCAAGTATCCAGCTTCTTCAAATAGCATTTCAATAATACACCAATAGATTCCAACACCATACATCCCGTGTTTCGTCTGAAGATTTATCATCTTCCTGTCTGACCTCGCATTAAAATCGTGCGAGAAATAAAATGTATCTTTACTCATAACAAAAAAACCCCACCCGTAGGTTGCTATCTGGTACTGCATAGGAACCAGCCTGAGTACTTTCGTAGTCAGGAACCATAGGTAGGGATTTGTTTACTTGTTTTTTCATACAGTTTCTTAATAGCTTATTTACAAGATACAACATTTTTTAGCTTTTGTCAAGTGTTATTTTTCCAGAGCAAATATATAGAAGAAACCTGAAAGGTGGTCTAAAATTTAACATTATTTAACATTTTATATCGAATAGGATTTCAACGTGGTCGAACTTCTTGCCTCTGATGGTCTTTTTGTCATCGTATCGGGCTTTGATCTCTGCTCTGTATGCCGTTACTCCCTCATCGTTGGCAAAGGTCCTGTTGGCTTTGCGTTGGCTCTTATGAACTACGACTCCGTTGACGTAGTGGATTCTTACTTTGGTTACTTGGATCATACTATACCTATCTTTTTAAATTCTTGTTTCCGTACCTTCGTATCTACTATCTTGACTCTTTCGATTGATTCTTTATTCGACATCACCAACGCTTTGAACATACCTGGATATATCTCTTTCTTGTCGCTTATAACGACCCCCGTATCTCCAACGATCCTACTCATCCCATTCACATCAGTAACGCAAGGAACGCACCCCATAGCCATTGCTTCGATTAAAGTATTGGGTATCCCTTCAGCTAGAGAGAACTGACAGTAAACCTTTGAGCGGTTCATTAATCTCTTGACTTGGCTGATAGGCAAGAACCCAAAGGAGTGAATGTTTTGGTTAGTGTATTGCTCGTACCCCACGACAAGGAATATCTTATCAGGCATCATCCGTGCCATCTTCATAAATACATCTATTCCTTTGCGGTAGTAAGTCTGACCGTTGTTTATGTTCCCTACGGTGATAAAGTCGTAAGGTCTTAATATGTTCTTCGGCTTCCACTTATTGGTATCAATTCCTTGCTTGATAACCTTGATCTTATCTGGATTGATTTTAGGCATGAAGTGTAACAGTCCTGTTGGTTGGTGGTTATACTCGTTAAAGCCGTACATCAATGAGCTATCCACAGGAAGAATCTTTGTGCATAATTTATAAGCCTTCTTAACCATCCATTGTCGGAGTCCTTTCTTGTAGAATATCCCGTAGTTAATTTCAGGAATACTCATTGCATCGAACCCAGCGACAACGATAAATGACTTCCGTTTGAATAACCTGGAGAATAAAACTGGGATCAAAGCGTGGTAATCCCCGAACCAGATGATATAATTATCGTATCTAGTCCATGCGAAGTGTATTATCTGTTGCCAGAAACTCATCAAAATCCATGTCTTTTTGTTATCGAAATACCACTCATCTGATTTCAGCATCTCAATATCTCTGGCTATGAAAGTGCTTCTGTTGGTGTAGATGATTATGTTTTTCATACGTTATCTTTTATGGTGAGGGTCTGCGTTATAGGGTGATTCCGATACCTCTTGTCTTATCTTCCGATATGCCTCTTCCAGCTTACTACAATCACCAAACTTATCTTGTGGTGGGCTGTCTGGTTGGTCTAATATCATTCTAATTGATTCAATCGCCCAACTCAATCCATGTTTAAATGATTGTCTATGCGATTCTCCCTTAGTACCTAAAAAGACATCATGTTTACTTTGCAGTCCTTTTATTGTGTTTTCAATCTCCTCTCTCATCTTCTCTACATCAGCTATTGCTTCCAGTAGGAGTTTGGCATCGTGCGGATTGATAATCCCCATATCATTAGTCATTCTGGCTATTCCTTCAAGTTTCTCTTTTAATTCCATTATTCCTTACTTTTTGGTGGGCATGGAGCATCCAAAGGCATCCCTTCTGGCGGCCATTGAGCAACTTGGCTTGTAATAATAGGTGGGGTTCCCATCTTCAGATTATCTTTTTTTGAAGTTTCTACTGGCTGTTCTATTCTACCATACCATTTCTCTCTCCGTACTACTGCCTTATCAAAGATTTCAAGTGACCCAAGCAAAAACTGTGCAAGGATAAAATCAGGTGTGTCGCTGCCATTTTCCATGCTGTGAATGTTCAACGAATTGATTAATTCTTCTCTAAATTTTGTCATAATAATTGGGTTTAAAGGTTATACATATATAAGGTTTTACATTGTTTATTTTCATCCCTCATCCTTTCTTCTTATTGGTTTCTTCATTTGAATTACTTTTTCTGCCATCTTCTCTGAAAGATATCTATCTCAAAGCTCATCCAATTTCACCTCTCCTTTATCAAGTTGATAGTACCACTCCTCTTCGTCACAATGTTTCCAATAGCCATTATCAGAGAGCCAATCTGCAAATGCAGTAGCTTTATCTTTTATATTATCATCTGTCAGCACAGGTGGACATTGGTTACCTTGATTGAGATGTGCAATAATTATTCCATATAAATCAATTTCTTGATCTAATACTTCTTTTACATAACCCTTGATATTGCAGTTCTCAATACACTCTTTTGTTGTTTCAATATGTATCTCAATCTTACGAATTAAGTTAGCCACGCCCTTATCAGGTGGACATGGCATCACATCCCGAATAAAGGAACGGAAAGCATCCTCAACGGCTGACATTGCTAGTTCTTCTGTTTTAAAATCACCCCTATACGAGTGTTTACCATTAATGGGGTCTCCATGTATGTTTTTTGCAAACCAATACGTAAGCTCATAGATAACCATACCTATAAAATTATTATTACAGTAAGCAACTCTATTCTTCTCCCACTCAATAGGATATGTCTGTTGTTCTTTCATGGCTTCCTTTCTTTAAGTACATGGTGTTTCATATCTATGTAATTTTTCATCTTCACGACAATAAGATTCACCTAAATAAGTCAGTTTCAGATTTTTAATCAAATACCATTCCGTTGTATTATCATCATCTGACAGACCATATAATAAATCATAAGGAGTTAATCCTATATAATAGTTGCTATTATAATAACTTATTTCGGCAACTCTTTGGAATTGTTTCATGTCCATTCCTTCTGTATATTCTTTATAGGTCATCCATCCTCCTTTTTATTCTGGACATTGTGATTTAAACTCCCACTCTACATTGGCATTCAGGTCTTCTATTTGTGTATCTTCATGTAAGAATACCCACCCTATCATATCTCCATTGTCATTACGCATGGCGTGCATTCTTAGATTGTCTTTTTTGCCTGTAACTAAACAGGTCATGTTAAACTCTTTCTCCATTTTTACTCCTTTTGTTTGTTCTAAATAATCATCAACAGTATAGATAGACCACACCGTTAATATTTCCCCACATCGGGTACATTCCTTTTGATTTGTATGTTCTATTAGGTAGGTGTTTATCCTATGTCCGAATAGCCAACACTTAAATCGCTTTATGCTCATCCCTCCTCCTTTCTTTCTGAATGGTGGATGCAAGAGGTTGTTTCGTCAACTAATTGATGTGTCATAAATATGTCGAATCTTTGACATCTTAATTCTCCGTGACTTCGTATTTCTATCAAAACATATTTACAACTATCACACCCCTTCCAATCAGGTGGACATGGCATCACATCCAGTAGCTTTGATTCAAGCCATTCGACATACTCATCTGTAAATGCAGCTACATGATGGCAAACTGCAACAAGTTGTTTTTCGGGATTCTCTTTTTCATACTGTTCTCTTAATGTCATTTGTCACCTCCTTGTTTTGTTACATCCCGTATAAAGGAATGAAATGCTTGTTCAACGGCTGTCTTGGCTTCTTCAAATGTATCTGCTTCAATTTTATGTGGTTTGAATATACAATTACATTTAAAGGGTTTGTCTTGAATATTTATTTTACACATATCAGCTATCAAATGATTATTACAACTTGCATCCCAATAATCACCATCCTTAATTCTTTGCCACACAATAGGATATGTCTGTTGTTCTTTCATGGCTGGCTGGTTGTTTATTACAAGTTGGTATTCAAATAAGCCCTTCTCCCGATCTCCCATGTTCCGCTTGAGGATAATATGACCCCCAAACCTAGCCTTCCTTAGATGACGTAATTGAGCCGAAATAGATGCTTCTGGATCTCCTGTTATTATAGAGATTTGATTTAAGGTTCTCCACCTTTCGTCCTTCATACATTCCCATACTCTTTTGATCTGACCTCTGAGTCTTTTATCATCGACTTCTGGGATGTAATCTGATCCGTTAAATCTTGCTGAATTAAATATATCTGTTTGCATTTGGTTACCATTTCAATTTCTGTCCACAATCAGGACAATAGTTAGCTCTTAAAGGAACGTTTACTTCCTCGCATCTAGGACACTCGAACCAGCTATACATTATCTCATCCTGTTGTCTTGAGCTTCTGTCTACTATCATCTCTAAATCCATCACTTCTACCCGATCACCGAACTTGTTCATCTCCTGGATGCTGTATCTCATTAGAATAGCAAGACGCTCAAAGGGATTCTCTGGGTTAATGGGTTCTGCGTAGGCTTTCTCTACATCAGAAAGGGAGATCGGATTCTTCTTCTGGCTCATCGGTTTGCTCTTTTTTGGTTTCGTAAATAGTGGCATCTCCTAGAAAGATAGTATCCTCTCCCTGTGGGGTCTTTTGAACTACTGCGTAATCCTTGCCGAACTTTGATTGAGGTGTCGGGATTAATACACAATCTAAATATGTGCCTTTTTCACCTTTGTACAGATTCTCTTTGATGATCTTCTGCACGTTGATTTTGATGTTGATTAGTTCCATTTTTCAATTATGTTAGTTAATAATTCAGTTGCTAATTGTATTCTCTCTCTTAAAGCTTCCATCACTTCTTCATCCCTTTCGATTCTCATAACCTTCAAGCAAGTTCTCTCATCACATCTGGGATCGTAAGAAACAAAGTCCACCCACTTGCGACCCGTTGCCAGGAGTTCAGCCATCATCTGGTAATAATACTCTTGAGGTAAATCTTCAGGGGTTTCAGCTAGTAAATGTTTAACGTGGTTTGAAGTATTAAATGGGCATTTTATTTCGAGTACTCCGTCCTTGCCTACTAAGCCATCAGGAGATGCACCGAAGTGATCGCCTAATTGAACAAATCCAACGTCATCTACTATGTCCCCCGTGAATTGCTGATATACTTCTCTGGCTTCATCCTCGTGGTCGTTGCCCCAGTCGGTTGCTTTCGATGTAAACTCTTTGGCTTCGGCACTCTTTCCGTTAGTTAGGATTTCAGCTATCACATCATAGATGTAAGTCATTGCGGTATCAGAAAACACCTGATCTTTCTTGCGACCCGACTTCATTAGCTTACTGATCTGTGAGCCTGTGAACTTCCCATAACGGGATTGAAACCATTCTGCTGTGCGTTGCTCGGTCATACTAATTGCCCTTCCTTTGGTACGTTAACTTTTACTTTTACTTTCTCGATCTTCAACGGGTTTGTTGCTTCGGCTACTGCCTTGCGTTGAGCATCAGATAAAGTGTAGGCTGATTCCAGCTTCTCAATGATCTCAATCTCACCTTCAGAGAGTCTCTTTAAGGCTTTTGAAAACCCAATATCAGATAGTACTTTAGCTTTCACTTCGTGGGTTTCAGAGTCAGGGTCTTTCTGTTCTTCGGTGGGGATTAGAAACATCTGAAGTAAAGCGTATTTTAAAGCGATTGACAGGCACTTGTTAGTTCCCTTGTCTCCACTATCCATCGACTCTCCAATGATCGTACAGACGATGTCAGAGCCATCCAGAGCGGTGAAATGAAAGTCAACCGTAAGGTGTGTGTAAAATAGTACAGTTCCTTTAGCGGTGGTTCTTTCTTCTCTCGTTAGGTTGGTAACTTTAGGGATGACAAGAACTTTGTGCTTAGAGAATAATCTATGCAACTCGTTGAGAATATCATCTATCCCCCTAAATTTAAAGTTCTGTGATTGGTTTTTCTGATTCTTACCAATAAAGGTTATTTCCTTATTGATGTTCATCAGACTTTGATAGATTTTCCTTGTTTCCATGTTAGAATAATTTTGTTATACTGATTTTTGTGATCCTTACGATTTGTTCTTTCTCAAGTTTAGTCCATTGGAGCTTGCCAACTAATTTCGGGTAAAAACTGAATGGCGATATATCACACTCTTTGATTATCCGATCCCTTAACTTTCTACACTCTTTGGCTTCTAGGTTTTGGTAGTATTCTCTAAAGTTCATCTGTTTGTCCTCCTTGAGTTTTTCTGAATCCTGGCTTTGATGTTTCTTTGCCGTCTGACTTTTGATTGAGCATCATTGAAGGTGTAAGGAATAGGGCGATTCTTTTTAGGTGGTTTCCTGACCAGCTTTTCAAGTTTGACTTGCTCTGCTGGTTTGTTTACCTTCTGATCTAAGGTTTCCTTTTTACCCATGATCTTACGAAAGAAGTTGTTGAATGGTACTCTCATTATTTTGATTCTTTAAATGCCAATTCTCCCCAGCCATAATCTTTAAGCTCATAATGTATATCAATAGCATCCTTAATAGAAAAGCTATCTCCAGTTGTTTTCATTCTTTCATGGAATAGTATTGTAGAATGAACCTCTGTTAGTGTTATATCTATCCCGATAGTAAGCATAGCCCTTTTTACATCCTCTAGGTATTTTGTTGTAATTCCCATTATTTATCCTCCTCAATTAAAGTGATTACTCTTTTGGCGATATGGATTTCAACCTTCAAAGTCTCAGCCATCCACACCCAGAACTTAGCGATGTATTCAGGATAATGACGTTGGAGGTTGTAAAGATTGATAAATGATTCGCAGTCTTGATGGGTTAGCTTGTAGTAAATCTCCATTGATCTGCACTCATCACAACTCTGATTCATCTTCTCCCAGTTGTCAGGATTAACTACCTCAAAGCCGAAGTCATCATACATAATACTACAAGTAGGGCATTCTAAGGGCAACGGCTCTAATGCTTTTATTGCATCGTAGCGTTCTTGTTCGGGGTCTAGGCGGTGTGGTTTCATACTTTGGGGGTGTCTTTAACTGCACAACCGTTCCCATTGGTATACCATCCCAATTTATAATCTTTTATACCAAGCTCTTTCACAAATTGAATCACCCTACCAGACCATATCTCATCCCTACTCCTGCTAGTAAGATAAGGAACATCATCTGAAGATACATCACCCCTGACTTCACCGTCAACAAGAACGTCAACTCTCTTTGAGGTCTTATTATACTTATAACCAATAACAGGAATATCAGGCTCAACTTCAGGAGTCAAAGCAGTAGCTTCTTCGATAGCTTTAGCATTCTTAACTTTCCACTTCATCAATTTAACACCAGTCATGCCTGAAGGAATTTCTACTTGAAGGCGGTTGCCGTTGGCTCCACCTGTTACTTGGACATTGTCGATTGTTTTCATAGCTTTTTTAGATTTGATTGAAAAACAAAAGTACATTAAACTAATCGAAAAACCTTATTTATTATGTAGTTTATATTGGGTATAAACAAGCCACCTTATTATAATATAGTAAATAACGATGTCTAACGGACTTTAATATTCAAACCTACTAGGATACTACTTTCAATAGATCGTTCGTTGTACCTCTTGTGGGCATGCTTAAAGATAGGATTCTCCCGTGTAGGTGTTGCTGGCGATTACAATATGGTCGGGTTTCGGCTTCTCGCTCATAATAATGCTCTGATTCTTGAATTTGAATCCAGGCTTTCGGATCTCACTAACGTAATCCGTGAGCATATTAATTCTTACTTGGTGATAGTCTACCATAGATTTGAGAACAATCTGCTGGTTCTCGTGAACGGAAATAAGTCTTCTGATGCGGTCTTCGTCACGACATGGCTTCATCCTTTGATTTTTAGTCCGTGCATTAAGTCTAACCAGGGGAAGGTTCTTTCAGCCCACACTTTAGATACTCGACATTTCTTCCTTATATAGGTTATTGTCCACGCTTTCCATTCTGCGTGTTGAGCTTCGGTCTGGGTGTATTTATTATACCAACCTTCTTCGTGTCCTATATCCTCAATCTTCACATTGTGATGTTCGAGTTGCTTATTAATAACCTCGTTATATTCTTCTTTAGTTAGGTGTCTCATTTGCCTTGTCTGGTTAATCTTCTTCTAACTGGGTCTAAATATATTCCGAAGCTTAGTTTAGCGTATAACTCATTATGATAAGTGTTGTACTCCCCACCTAAACTGATAATGAAATAGTCCTTAATAGAATAACCAACCATCAAATCAGCATTTGGCATCTTGGATAAACTGTTACCTATTACGCTTCCCTGAAGTAGCCAATGGTTTACGGGTCGGTATTGTGGGAGTTTAGCGATGCAGGTGTCTATTTGTTTGGTTTGAATAGAAATTCTTTTTGGTAGGACAGCGTTAGATATTTCCATATCTTCCAGCCAGCAATCTTTGATAGTATAGGTGGCAAGGAAACGCCACGTTTCGCCTTCTTTTGTGAACCGAACTGGGATTGAATATTTAGCTGAACAAGCTTTCGCCACTTGGCTCTCTGTTGGGGGTGTTGCTGGCTCATGGTAGATAGGTTTGGATTTTATGAAGATAGTATCATATATAAATACAGAGTCGTGAATTATCACTTCAGTAGATGGAGCGGTTCGGCATTCATCCCGTTCCAATAAAGCAACCTCTTTGAGTTTACGTTCTTTGGCTCTACCAAATGACTGGATTACCAATCCCGTAGATGTTCCTAGAATCAAAATCAATCCTATGACAACTACAACCTTCCAAATGAAACTCAATCCGCTCATACTATTTTCCCTTTCACTATTCTGTGATTGTGTACCGTAAAGTTCCCATCCTTTTCAAGTTCAATCTCCGCAAATCCATTATTCCACCTGTTCAAAGGTCTGTATTTAGGATGAAGCCCACAACAGCAACCCACACTCCAACAAGTGATAACCTTACCATCTATGTCCGTTTCTGTATGCTCTGAGGTAGCGTGAAAGTGTCCTTCTATTGCACAGGCTTTAGCTTTTAAGAATAGGTTTCTCGCAGCATTGACAGGGGTGTTAATTGAGTTGCCGTACTCATCCCCGTGAACTGAATTGATCTTACCTATCTTTATTACTCTCTTATCTCCTACATAAGTAACCCCCAATTCTTCGCACTTAAATAGAAACTCAAGTTTAAATTCTTCTGTATCGAATATCTCTGGAGCTTTACTCATTAGGTAGTTCTCGTACCTACGCTCGTGGTTTCCCTCTTGCCAGATTACTTTAGCATTAGGCATATAATGATCTATCACATCTAAGAACTGCCAGAACATCTCTCTCTCCAGTTGGAAGGTGGACAGGTTAGGCTCGTGTGAAAACCAACTCAAAGAATAGAAATCAACCACATCACCACCCAATAGAACAGTATTAGCTCCGTGATCCTTGCCATATTGTAAAGCCAATTCTAGAATGTTGTTATCATGGAAGGGGAAGTGAATATCAAATAAACAAAGAATCTTATTGTTAACCTTTGGCATCTCATACCTTACGTACTCTTTGCAGATACTTTCAGGTAATTCACACGCTCCGATTAGCTTACTAGATGGATCTTTACATAAATGCCTCCTACCCGTCTTACCCGTATGATAACGAATCATTGACCTCGCTTCTTCAACGTCTTTAAATAGTAAAGCATTCTCTGAATAGATTTTTCTGGCTAGTGAAAGTTTAGGTGTGTGGGAGAATCGTTCTATATACGATCTGACCAGAATCCCTTTATCTGTTACTACCTTCATTATCCTATTTTAAGTAACTGCCTTCTGTTTCTAGATGGGTCAAAGGACAAATGCACCCATGATAAATTAAATTCATCTATACATTGATCGAAAGGAAGATCCAGCATTATTAAAGTATTAATGATCTCCCCGTTGTCCATTTGGTTATCTCTAACGTACTTTAAATCCACAGCCATCCCTGTCATGTGTTGGGATCGACCAGCCCCGCCAGCCTTCTTATTTACTCTTGGACATCTATAACCTGACGAGATAACAAACTTTCCACCGTACATGAAATCCATCAACGGCTTGATTAGGTTCTCGTGTAGTTCTTTAAGGTTCTCAATGATGTGATCGGGTGGTTGGAATTGTTCTTCATAGCCATTCCTTGCACCTATCTGAGAATCTAAATAGTCGTGTAGGACAAACTCATTTGATGTAGTCATAGATTTGATCCCTCTTAAAAGGTTTGCGAATATAGTCATTCCACCCGTGATTTTCTCCTGTTGATACTAATACGATCTTAGCTTTTGTTTTCTTATGGAGCTGATGCAAATAAAGCATCCCTCCGAGTCCAGGAAACCAAACATCTGTAAAGATTAAATCAAAGTCTTTACACTTAGCTAAAACTTCGGTTGAATGTTTGGCTTCCCTTATCCAATGACCTGTGTAGATACGTTTAATTAGTTCCCTTTGATCTGCATTCTGGTCGGCAATCAGTATCCTCATTTACTCGGTCTTTTGAGCTTCGATCTGTGCTGGGGTTTTCCGTGAGCCATCTGCATTTCTACCCTGTAAAGCTCCGATAATAGCTATTGATACCGCTTCAAGAATAACTGCAATCACTAATACCCATCCTGGTAATGTAATTGATCCTGTTGCAAGTACTCCGATAATCGCTGTTGCAATACCAGCTACAACTCCGCAAATGGTAGTAACTGTGTCTTTAAAATTACTCATAACTTACTTGTTTTTGTTAATACTTCGTCTCTCTTTTATTTTATGACAGATATTTATTGCCGTTAATACACCAACGATAATACTTATTAAAAAAGCACCTACCTGAAAAAAGAACACGATTTCATCTTTCGTTTCGTGGGTAAATGTAGGGATCATGCCTAATATGAAAGATCCGATTGTGCTTGTAGCTCCTGTAGTGATGTCTAGTCGTATCATGGTAGTTTATTTTAGTCGTGTGCATCCCCTCATGGGTATATAAATAGATCCGTTTGTATACTGAACAGTAATATAATTAAGCGTATTAGGTGGAATTAATTGCACCACCTCGCATTGGCTTGTGAAGTCTAATGTAGAAGATCCGTAAACCTCGAAGTAAAGCTGTGCTATTGTCCCGTCAAATGTCCATGTATTCCATACTATCCCACCACCTGAAACCGAAGGAGTAGCTGTCCATATTAAGATTATATGGCCACCCTGGTTTCCGATCATCATATCAGGTTGAGATAATTCAGAACCACAAAACTTCAGCACAGTTGGGTCGAAATCTATGTAGATAGACAACGCTCCAATCTCCACCCAATTTGCTACATTTACGGGTATGATAACGGTTTCTTTTGGCATCGCCTGTAACTCAGGTATCGAAGCCGTCTGGCTGAATCCTATCGTGGACAGGAGCATCAGCAAAATGATTAGCTTCTTCATGGTTTGTATATTCGTATCCAATCCACGTATGCGGAGGTTGGAAACATTATTGCCTTATTGGAATCGTTTATTAAGGTTGTATCGCAATTGCTGTATATTTGATTTTCTATCATAAAGTAAATAGGTTCTACGTTTAATCCTACTTCGTTTATTGTCCATATCGCTACGTTATCAAGGTAGATTGTCATACTGTTTGGCAGTACCAATGCTGAATAAATATGGAATTTATCAGACAGGTCAACGGGAAAGGTAAATTTCTTAGTGTGGGTCATTACGTGCTTGCCATCAACTATCCTATGTATTGAACTTGTAAATGCCTTACTGTCAGTACATTCAAATTCGTGAAAATCCGATTCAGGAAGCCAACCATTTGGACTATAGCTTACTAACGCAGTCCAATACGTACCACCTCTAGGAGCAACCTTCATCCGTGCTGAAACAAATACAGGTGCATCGTAGTTCTTGATTGTAGCAATCGAACTGCCGACAACTCCACAAGACTCAGGGTGCTTATTTAAATCAGTTACTAATGCTATCGTCCCGTTCACCCATTTAGCCTGTTCAGCGTTGCTCTCAAAGTAGTTTCTAGGATCATTTGCAGGGACAGGACTACCGTCAGGATTGTACATTCCCCCTGCCCTACGATGGACATGATTCACTCCCCATACTGCACAAGTATTTAAATCCTTATTAGGCGGTCTGTCAGCCTCTGTAGCGAACTCGTATCTATCAGCTATAATAAACCCCGTTGGAGGCTTATCATTCGTTGGAGGGTTCACCAGCACGTTTATCGGCACAGGACTACACCCAACCAAAAAAATCAATAATATGAATAGTATGTTTCTCATTAGTTATCGCTCCTACTCCTCTCATACCAATTAGAAAGTTCTTCAACCCACTTCAGTACTATCTCATCACCTTTGCCACCTACCCACGTCACTCCCTCGTCAAGTTTCACATTGTCGCCCTGATCTAGCGTTATCGTATAGTTGTTTTTAAAGCTAGTAATAGATATAATTTGCCCGTCATATTGACCATTCCCTATCTGCTTGTACCCTGCCACGAAGTCTATCGCAGTAGGGGAGTTATAATATATCGTAGCTGCTAACGCTGTTCTCGGTATCCCCGTAGTGTCATTAACCGTATATGTATCCGTTGCTGTTCCCCCTGTTGTGATTGTGGAGATTCGGTATTGCTCCTTTATCGCTTCTGTAATTACAGGAATAACTTGACTATATGCCATTGAATATGTATCATTAACCGAATCGTATAAAACAGCCTCTGGGATAATTGGCTCAACTTCCTGTGCAATATATCCAATCTGCTTTTTCTTTGTTGTGGTTGTATTTGTTCCTGTTCCAACCTTTGTTTTCCAAACGAACATAATGCCGTTTAATGCCTGTATCTTACCTAACGTATTCCGTAATGGCTTAATTTTCTCTTTCATTGTACTGTCTGAAGCATGAACCCATCCTGACGTAGTGTAAGTGCCTATACTTGTACCATTATCTACTGTTAATAATTGACTCGGCGAAACAGTCCCTATGCCTACGTTGCCTGAACCTAAAACAGTCATTCGTACCGTATTATTTGTAGCAAAGTATAGAGGTGCATTAGATATCCCACGAAAGAAGAATCCCGTACTATTTCCCCATGACATTTCTGTCAATCCCGCCCTTGTAATTCCAGATGACGTGCCAGCATGTGTCGAACCATAAGCTGCTAATAGAATGTAGTTATTCTGTGTCCCAATGTTTCTTATTACGGCAGCTGCAGATTTGTCATTACTTGAACTTATAGAATAAATGGAGGTATTCTCTGCTGATATTGCTTCAAGGAATCTTCCCACTATCGTATTCTCTGGCATATTACTTACAACCGCACCACTCACCGTTCCATCAATCCCGTTACCGCTCTGGTCGTACCACGTTGCTGTTGACATCCCCGCTGGGTCAAGCGATAGGACTTCGCCTATTCTTATTACTACTGAACTGTTTGTCCATGTGGTGGGTGTGGTTCCCGTAGCAGTAAATTCATTGCCATCCACATTAGTACCACCTATATTGGTAAAGTCATCATTCGTTATCCAGTCTACTATTCTATATTGTTTCCCAATCGTAAGTGTCCCGCTTGTTAGTTCCGCATTACTCGCCCCCGTATATTTATAAGGAGTCGCACCGCCCTCCGATAACGCAAGTACCTCCGAGGCGGATAAGGCCATGTTCCAATAACTGAATGAGTAGATTGATCCAGCGAATGGATAGGATGTTCCATTTTGGGAAATTCCAACATATTTAATACCTGTTGATGCAATACTTCCTGTAAGTGAAGTCGGGTCTTCCTGTGTCCCGTATGTCTCCTCTTTTCCGTCAAGGTAAATCTTTAACCCTGTCGCACTACTTCTATCAATCGTTCCCGCTACTGAATGAACCAACCCATCTGCACCTACATCCGTTGTCCCTTCGGCATACTTCGCAACATTATTCTCCTTTATGTATAGTCTTAGCAATCCACCATTTCCTATTATTATCTCTTGCCTGTCATTAGTCGTACCGTCCAACACATCAAAGATGAAATTATAATCTGCATCATTTCCCGTATTCTTGAATCTTACAAAATAGCTGCCATCTCCCGTTCCCAAATCAAGTTCCGTATCCGTTCCTAACGAAATATTATCGTTAGTCCCATCGAGCCACATACCCTTGCCATCTGCTACCGTGTTGTTGATCTCTTGGTGGTTGATTACTTTCTTACTGTTTTCGTAGAGGGATTTAGTGGCAGGGTCAAAGTTTAAGCCGTTGTAGTTTGTGGCCTGATACTCTCCAGCCGTTTCATTCCACACTGCCATTTCATTTGTGGTATCACCATCTGCAATGTTTCCACTTGTGGCAGCACCTACCTCTGTGCCGTTCCAAAACAGATCACCCGAAACATTGTACAATCTATCTGTTGTCGGTGATGGTGCAGCCGCTTGGTCAAATTCAATGTAATCCGAAAAGTTCGCCCGACCAGCAACAGATAAGGCGGTACCGTCTTGACTTGTGGCATACAAAGCGATACCAGCACTTGAATCAGATTGCGCCCATACTCCGTAAGCACCGCCTCCATCTTCCTCTCCGTGAGCGTAAACTGCATATCCGGTTCCATCACCGGGAACCCCTGTAATCTCAAAGTAACCGCCAATGGAATTATCGCCAGAGGATATGCCAATAATTGCCGTTTCTTCATCCTCTCCAATCACTTCCAGCCTTGCATTGGGTGTGTATGAATTTATACCCATGCTCCCCGGTGTCGGGTCCCATATTAAGTGCTTTCCGTATGCCGGTTCCCAACTATCACCATCCCAATATAACATCTCTCCGATTGAATCGCCAACCGCTACGGGTATCCGTGATCGGCGGTAAATTATTCCTGTTACCGTGTCAATCATTACCATTTTTTCCAATGTTGACGTATATGGAATATCTTTATCTACACTATCTATTTCGGAACGCAAAAAGTGCTTGCCGGCGACCCAATTCAATAGATTGTCATGGTTGATCTTTGTTTCATCTACATCAATGGAAAACGCTTGCAATGCAGCACCGGTTGGAGTGCCTGCTAGTGTAATTTTGGTCGAACCGACTGTTACGTTGGCCGGTGTAACCAGTGCAACATCCTCTTTTGCATAAAACTCCCCGGTCAATGGATTAAAGCCAACGGAAGTATCGCCTGTTGCAACTGCCAAATCCGGTGCAAAGACTGAACCACCGTTAAACTCATGGCGAGTAACACTGCTATTCCCATAAACAAACTGATTTGAGGCGGTTGTATAGGTATATGAACCCAGTGCCATTGAATTTACTGCATCCACCTTCTGCGATGCATTATATCCAGCAGAGTCTCCGATAAATATATTACCTGTGCCGGTGGTGTTATTCCATCCGGTAGCTGCTCCAATTCCAATATTGCCCCATCCTGTCGTGTTGCTATATAAAGAAGCGTACCCTAAACCTAAATTATAAAACCCAATTGTGTTTGACCTTAATGCAGATACTCCATTTGCCGTATTACCGTACCCGGTTGTATTTACAATCATAGATTGAGTTCCGATTGCGGAATTCCACGATCCGGTTGTATTAAGTTTTAATACTTGCCACCCAATTCCCATATTACTCGCCCCTGTCGTATTGCCGTTAAAAGCATCAGTTCCAACAATCGTATTATTACTCGCTTGGTTTGTGGTTCCATCCATTGTAAAGTTCCCGGCACCCTCACCGATAAAAACATTGTGTCCAATCGGTGTGGTGTTTGCGAAATTATGAATGAACGACTCCCCTTCTTTATAAATCACCCCTGTTGAAGCAGATGTAGTGTTAACCAATTCAATAGATTTGTCGCTCTTTGGGAATATCCGACCCGTTGTCGCATCCAGCCGCCATTGCACACTATCCTCAACCACCTCACCTTCCGGCCAGGGATATTTTAGAACAGTATCTCCGGTTGCAGACAAGGTCAATGCAAAGGTCGGCACCGTTACCAATGTATCCATATTTTTCATAACAACGGCAGAATCAAATTCAGAATAGCCACCGACATAAAGCGCATTAGGTGGTGCTGCCAACGGGCTGTACTCCGTATCCCTGTCGATATATAAAGCCACCCCAAATTGTGCAGCCATTATGTTCCCATTATCGACATGGTGCAATGTTCGTAATGTAGGGGTGCCTCCTGTGGTATCCCAAAGCGCAGCAGGGTAGTCAACACCAGCTACTGCCTGAGCCAATACTCCTGAAGTAGCTTTTAACATCCCCGTAATGTCATCATTAACTGTATCAATGTCAGGTTGTAGGTAATGCTGCCCACCCACATAGTTCAGTAAGTTGTCATGGTTGATCTTTGTTTCATCCACATCAATAGAAAATGCCTGCAAGGCGGCACCAGTTGGAGTGCCACCTAGCGTTATTTTATTTGAGCCAGCGGTTACGTTAGCTGGGGTGATTGTAGGCTGTAATCCTGTCGGTGTGAAAGTAACCGTATTACCCGCTTCTGTTACGTTTAAATATGTACTACCCGAAAGCGTTACATCCGTTGATCCAGAAGTATTAGAGTGTAATACAGAAGTATTAGCACCACCAGCCGTTACACTTATATCACCTTCGTTTGTAATTGAGCCATCTACCTCCGTTGCTGTAACCGTTATATTTGGATGCGATCCTGTTACTACGTTAATCCCAGCCCCGTAAACTCTCGTAACGGTTGTATCTATCTTAATAGAATCATTCCGCACCCATTCATCCGTTCTGTCAGTTAGCATGGTTGTGTAATCCGCAAAAATAGAGTCCTGTAAATCCTCAGTACTTATAAACTGGACGAGCGAATCTCCGTACTCTATAACTAACACCATTAATGAATCTACAAGAGTAGTTGAAATTATGTCCGTTATCATTAGCGAATCCGTTATAATCGTTCCTAATGAGTCTAAATCGTAAACCGACAAATACATAACGGAGTCAGCGGGTCTCCACATTACAAACTTCAGCCCCCGATTAGCGTTTTGCTTAATCCCTTTGTACTTGATAATCCCGTCAATTAACAAGGAATCATCAGCGGTTAAAGACTCAAGATAAGTACCATCATGCTCGGTTACGTGCTGCCACAATCCAGCATCCCCTAATAGGATAGTATCTGCATTTAAGAATACCGTGTCCGTAGCTGATCTCTGGTAGTATAATTCACCACCCCTATAAAGATCAACAGTATCCACCTTGATGTTCCATTGTGAAAACCCTGAAAGGCTCAGGAAAATAAATAAAAATAATAGTATCTTTTTCATGTTATATAGTTTTATTCTTCTATTGCAATCCAGTCTATTGTTGCATCCTCTAAAGCTGTTATGGCGAAATTAGAAGTGGTGTGAGATGTTACATTGTAAGCCACCCAGTTTCCGTTGTCGTCATAACACCTGACCGTTAAGCCGTAATTAATACCTACAAATGGGGTTGTATATATTACCGATTTGTTTACCATTCCTGTCAAGACCTCATCACCAGCATTGATGATTGAGTTACTTGCATTTCCACAGTTACAATTCACTTCTTTGTATCCTCCCTTTTTGATGACAATCCACTCTACAAATTGGATGTCTAATTTTGCATACGCTCCCCCTAAATCTGAAAACCATTCTGGATCTTTTAACCGAACCTCTAAAGGTGTCATGCAGTCTGCAAGCAGATCCGTTACGTTCACGTTGTCTATCATCGGTAAAGTCATCAACGAATCAAGCATATATTCAGGAGTAAGTAAGTTATATAAATTCAACACCTTCTGAGTGGTCTGCTTTTGCTTTAACATGATCCCGTCTATCTTCTCCCCTTCTTCTTCTCTTATATAGTCTGGTGTCTTGTATGAGTTATCAATATATAAATACTGATGAAACGAAGCAGGAATGTTATTTAATTGCTCATCATCCCAGAACTCCACTTTTATGTAATCCGTTACTGCACTAACAACCATAAACACATCTGAGTAATAGTCTACATCAGGAGTCGGGAACTCGTCTGTGATCCTTACGTAGTATTCCCCATAAGGCAATGCAGTAGCGAAGTCTGCATTAGCTACATAGTTTATATAATCATAAGTCGATCCCGTTGTGATAGTCAAGTGAGTAGCTGGGGTTGCAGTCTTTACCAAAGTTCCATCTGATACCCTATAAATTCTAAACAGTATATTAGCAACCACTCCAGTGGATGTAGCCCTACGGATAGTAAACGGCAGAAGTCTTAAAGTAGAACACACCAACCTTAACTGCTTACGAGTGATCTGCTGGTCATCCCTGTATCTATACTGCTCACTTACAGCATCGTAAAAGGGTACTATTGTATTTAGGTTCTTCATGGTGTTACTGTTGGATATAAAAGTGAAACGGTTATCCAATCGGACTCTGTATCAACTTCCATCTGGGCTATCTCTCCTTCTCCCATGTGTGTTTCAATTAGTTCTGTTTCATCTATATCTGACTTTCGTTGAAACTTTACTTTTTCTTGCTTCTTTCCTCTCTCCAAACTCAAAGCAGTCGATGGAGTCCCATTTATCTTGATATTAGTCAACGCACAGCCGTATCTCCACCAATCAGTAATTAAGTTATCCCAGTAAAGTTCTCCGTTTACTACATCTGTATAGAGATCGCCAACCGTACCGTCTGGAGTGTAGCCATCTTTATATGAGTCACGCCTCCAAATTACGTTAGAAGGATCACAAGCCATCAATGCCCACCCGTTATCTTCTACCTGAGTAGGGAATTTAACAACCATCTCAATATCTGTTGAAACAATCTGAGCGTTATGTTCATCTTCTTTGCCTACTTCTACAATTTTAGATGTGTATTCCAAATAACCATCCGTGCCTAATGTAGTAGCGAACTTGAAAACTTCTCTTTCAGGGAACTTGATTGATCCATAAGAGTACTTATTCAAGTTGTTATTCTCATAAGGGTCTTTCGTGTTGTTTATCTTAGCTGGGTAAGTACCTAAAGTTAGATTAACCCCTACCGCTGCTGATCCTGCGGCATAAGTGTATCCGTTCTCAAAGAACCTTAAATGCTCTATAATAAGATCCGTTCCTGAAATGTACCAATAACAATTAAACGCCTCTCTAAAGATGGTAAATATATTCTCCAAGCTTAACCCATCATTCTCATCTGAAGTGTTATCCCCGTAGATGATAGCATCATTTGTGCAGATGATTAAATTCAGCAACTTGTTAGCTATTTCACTTGCGGGGTTTGTAGCTTCTGAAAAGAACTTCGATACTAAGGTAAGCGTCTGCCCCGCTTCGGTTAACATTTTATTCAATATCCCATCTGATCCTGAGAAGTCTATTAGTTTACGAGCATGAGTGGCTACTGTCTGGACTTCGGTTGCTGATGAACACCCCTCTAGGTAAAAATCACCATCATCGCAGTTTGTGGACCCGCTTACTGTTGCTGATACTACTGGGTAATCTGTGTCGTATATCCCATTACCGTCAGAGTAGTCATCGAACGGGACTTCTGATATATACTGCGTATAAGAATCAGGAGGAGGCGTAACCTCATCCCATTCAGCGTTACCCCCTATTGGCGGCTCATTTCCTGGAGCAGCCGTATGAACAGACTTACATCTGTAATATTTCCCAGCGTTATTTTTACACCATCCCCAAGTATTAGTTTCTGATCCTACCGCAGATCCGTCATCATAAGCATAGTCCGTTATTATATAGTTCCTTCCATCTTGCCAATCATCTAAAGTCACAGCACAAAGAGCAAATCCATTGGGCTTGATAGCGTCATTAAACATCACTCTTTTCGTTCCTGTACCCTCGTAGGTTACCTCTGTATTGATCGTTAGGATAGTCTGAGGGTTGTATTTAACCGACTTGAAGGATTCATACCACAAATAAAGATCATCTGCGTTAGGGCTTAATTCAATCGCTTCTCCGTCTGCATCAACATCAATATCTGATAATTTAACCAACCCCTCAAAGTAGACCCGTTTAGGAGTTACCCCATCAAATTCCATCAGCCATGTTCTAACTTTGATCTGAGCCAAGACAGAATCAGGGTCATCAATGTAATCTTTTAGAATATCATAAACACCAGCAGCATGAGAGCGTATTATCTTCCACTTGCTTGAGGTGATTTGATAGTACTTCTTTTTTATGTTACGCTTCCAAAGGAACTTCACAAACTTCGCTAACTGGACTTCTGTGTAATTAGAACCAGCATCGAAGCTTATCTCATGGACATATATTTTATTATGACAGATCATAAATATACTTTGCTGATATGGTTACCATTTCTGGTTATAATCATCGTGTCCGTTACCGTTGTTTCATTCTGGGTTTTCTCTTTGGTCATTTCCTGATACATCTTCTTTTGATATTTGGATTCTTTGATAACCATAGGACTCATAGCAAATACATTTTCAAAGCTACGATCATTCAAAGAATCAAACACCGTAGGGAGAATATCTGAATACTTGCTTGTGGCTTGCCTTGAAAGAATCCCCATATACTCTCCAGCTTCAGCCGTTCCAACCTCACCTAAATCAACTCCACCCTGATCGTGACGCTTGCCAGTTAATGTCTTTCCTTTCTTACCTAACTCCTGGTGTCCCCCCTTTGCGAACTTCTGAGATGATATTGTAGCTATCTCTGCGATGCCTAGAGCTAATGTAATAGCTGCTAATATGATTCCTAATATACCACCTTGAGCCAACGACCCAGTAACCCCTACGGCTGTATTGATGACGGCTTTAATAATAGCGGTCTGTTGCTCTTTCTTGGCAAACTCTTTCCTTAACTTATCTTCATCAGCTTTTAGTTTCTTATCGAGCTTTAACTTCTTAGCATCAAATTCAGCCTGAGATATTGTCTTATTCTTTAACTGCTTATCTAGTTGCTCGGATTCAAATGAATACCTCTGCTGAACCCCAAACATCTCCTCCTCTAGTTTCTGTTTGTTCGCTTGGGAAACCATATCCAGAACATCCGTAACGGCACTACCAAACAACTGAGCATAACCAGCCATTGTAGTAAAGGTATTCTTCCACTTCTCGGTATCAAATATATTCTCTGGGTCTGCTTCAACTCCTAGAATCTCAGTAGCAACCGTAGTATCTTCACCAACCTTATCTAGCTTCTTTGGTAGTCCTGGAAATGCAGCACTAGTCCCCAGCCCAGTCATTCGTTTTATTAAAGCCTTCTCTTGATTGATAGCCTTTTCAGTCCACTCCATCTTATTGTTTAAGAGTGCCTGTTGCTTCTCATCATCCGTTAATAAAGCAAATTCCTTAGATTCAGTTATCGCTTTTACATCAGCTTCATAAAGTTCACGGATAGTAAATAACCCTAAATCCTTTTTGAACTTATAATATTCCTCATCCGCTTTCTTTCTTTCAGCTAATAGCTTAGCTATCCTCTTTTTTTCTTCTTCACTTACCTCAAAAACTATCTTATCACCTACCTTACCTGGAGCAACAGGACCAGGTACTGGTCTTCCTCCACCTTCTTCTAATCCTAATGGGAGGAAATCTTTTTTACCACCAAGCGGAAATGCAAACCGTTCAGCAGATAACTTTCTTTCTTCTGCGATCTCCTTTACTATCCGTAGCTCTTCTTTGATCTCAGCATTCCTATCCTTCAGAGCTGCTAAGTTTTGACCCTGAAGCCAAAGGTTGTTCTCCTCTATTATCGCTATTGAGCTTGCATTGTCTTTAAGTTCCTTTTGTAGCTTTATTATCTCTGCCCCTGCACCTCCTAGTATAACCGTTGCGGCATCATATAAATTCTTTAGGAACTTTTCAACTCCCTCGCTTTGTATGAACGAAGTCCATGCCTTAGTAGTCCTTTCCATTGAGGCGGCAAGGGTGTCATTCTTAATGGCAAATTCATTTGCTATTGATGTCGCCTTTATTCCTTCTGCGTTAGATAATTCCTGTGCTTCTGTTACTACGTCAATGTTTGTAGCTAAAGCGGAAAGGACTCCGATAGTTCTTTTCCCGTCTAATCCCATTTGATCAAAGGCTTTCGCCATTGCCATCATCCCTTTATTGTTATCTCCTAGTGCTGTAACAAATTGGACTATGGCTGCGTTAGCATCGGTCTGAAGGAGCCTTGAGAATGACTCAACTTCAAGTCCAGCGATCTTTGCAAACTTGCTGGTATTCTGAAACAACTTAACGATAACCTGTGAAAGAGCGGTAGAAGAAACCTCTGATGTCTGTCCTAACTGATCCAAAGCAGAGCCAAGTCCTAATACATCAAATACACTTATCTTAGCCTGAGAAGCAATACCACCTAATCGTTTGGTGAACTCCACTAAGAATCCTTCAGATGCAGTTGATGCCATCCCCAATGAGTTGATAGCAGAGCCGATCTTAATCATTGACTCCTCTAGCCCGAACTCATCCTTCAGGTCAAATAGCTCAGTAAGCTTCCCGATTACCCTTGTGGCTTCTTCTACATCTCCTAATTCCCTTCCTAATGCAACCCCAATCTGATCGGCTGCACGAACAAACCCTAATATATTCTCAGAGCCTTCGATACCTAATTTACCAGCAACAAAAGATAAGTCCAAAAGCTCCTTCTGTGAAGTTCTGGTGTTTATCTTTAATAGTTCCTTGTTTAGTTTATGTACTTCTTTCCACGTTAATCCTGTGGTCTTTCTTACATCAGCCATTGCATCTGACAACTCAGCGTGTAGATTAATCCACCTTCTGAGTCCAGCAATAGCACCAACAGTAGCAGCCATCACAGCTATGTATCCAGCCTTTAACCCTCCTAATGTCTTTGTGTAATTCCCTACATTCCTTTGATGCCTTCCGATCAGGGCATCGTATCTCTTTAGCTTGGTAGTATTTGCTGCTATCTGTTTGGCATATGCCTTCTCTGCCCTTCTCCCTTTGTCTGTTGATAAATCTAACCGCTTACGGGCTGCAACCATAGCGTTAGTCTTGGTCATCAAATCCTGTATAGATTTGACCTCCATGTTCAATGCCTTACGAAGCTCTTTCTCTTTGAAGATTTCCCGATCCATCTGCTTTGCCCTTGCAGCACCCTCACGGTTCATCTCCTTCTTCTCTTGGGCTAGACGCTCAATAGCATCCTTAGTCTGCTTCATTGCAGCGGTAGTCTTCTTGTGCCGTGCAGCTAATTCTTCAGCAGCTTGTAATTCTTCCCGTGTGGCTTTGGTTTTCTTCTGGATAGCAGTTGCAAGTTTAATCTCATCCTTTGCATTCTGCTTGAGAATCTTGGATAGCTTTAAAAGTTCAGCTTGTAACTTCTCTACTTCTGCTATATCTGAATGGAAAATCGGGGGCATAAAAAAGGTATTTATGTAATATAAACAATTTCAGAGTAAAAGTAAAGGGGTTTAGGTGTTTTTATTTTCCTTAATATAGTGCAACAAAGCATAGAACTCTTTAACTGTTAGTTTCTTGATCTCTCTAGTGGAGTGTTTTTCTAAAATTATGCAAAGCTTCTCGAAGTCCCGCTCTATTTTAAGCTCTACCGAAGCATCCCCCATGAACTCTTTAGGCTTCAGTTGAGATATAAAGTACTTCTCTGACTTCTTGATCTCATCCGTGCGGTCAATGTCATCAATAACCGATTGTGTAAGAAGGTAAATGTGTTTCTTGAGGTGGGCTTGGTGGACTTTCTCTCCAGCGTTGTTATAAACGTCAGGATATAGAATAGAAATTTGAGTTACAATGTGAGCTGATACTTCAGATGTTTTTTTTTTAACTCCTTTTGGGTTATCCCAATTTTACCTATCTCATTGACAATCCACTTTAACCCCGATTCGGAGTAGTCTTCTATTCTTACCCCGTTGATTGAATGAACCAGACAGGCGAAAGCTAACTGACTAACATTGATCTCGTTTGCGGTCATGTGGAACAACTGCCTTAGATTATTGACTTGAGTAATGGCTTCCTGTTTCTTCTCGTTCTCAATCAGGACAAATAAAGCATTAAGGTGTTTCTCTGCGAAGTCATTTAAAGAACTCCCGATTGAGCCTTCTAGAAGTAGGTACTTATTAAACCTGTAATAGTTATCCGCTGGGAGGCATTCAGGATCATCGTACAGGGTTACAGACTTAGAGCCTTTCTTAATCGTTTCCATTGAAATCAAAATAACAGTTTATACATGATTTGTTATTTATGCAGTTCTCTTGTTGGCATGATGGACATATAATGGTATCCTTTCTTTTCATGTGCCGCCTAATAGAGTTAAGTACATTTGCCTTGAAATGCTCTAGCATCCCAGTATATTGACCATTCGGATATGAATGTGTACTTATTCCTTTATCAGCTTCCCTTAATTTGTAATCTAATTTCTTTATAAGCTCCAGAATTTCATCTTTATCTAGGCTATCATAACCAGAATAGTATTCAGATAACCAATACCGCATCCTTCTGTAATCATTAAGCACTATGTGTTTAACCTTCATTTCTTATTCTTGTTTATTAACCAAATGAAACATCCTGTCCATACTAGCATACAAAAGCAGAACACTAGAAACAAGGGTGCAATCTCAATTACATACTTGGGAAAGCTTTCCATAGATTCCTTTTTTTGTTAACCGATGTAACAAGCGATAGCACTCCATTATATCAGGGTCAATCTTCAAAGCCTCGTGGAGATGGTTGATAGCCTTTCTCATCCTCTTTAGATGAATGTAACACTTCGCCATTGATAGATGTATATCTGCTCTGGTTTCAGGGTTCGGGTATGAATCACACACCTCACTAAAGTAGAAGATAGCTAATTCGTATTTACATCTAGATATGTACTCCTTTCCTAAATAGTAAAGCTCTCTCGGTGCGTTAGGGTTGTCTTTAAGGAACTTCTTTAGGATTCTGATACCCCTATCCCTATCGTTGTTAAACGACCAGCCTTCGTTAGTTGAGGTTATTTCTACATTGATATGTCCGTCTGCTTGTCTGTTGATGTAATTGTGAGCAGCACCTTTCCAGTAGATTCTAGTAAGGTCGTTCTTGTACACCCTCGCTTGTACTGCTAACGCTTCTTCTGTCCTGGTGTGACAGGTGTAAACATCTCCTTTGTGCTTCTTGATATATTCTTTAATGAAATCAATAGTACCAGAAGTTACATATTCATCTGCATCAATAGTGAATATCCAATCAGATGTACAATAACTGATAGCCTTATTCCTTGCTTCAGCAAAGTCATCCCGCCACTTGTCATAGTAAACAATAGCTTTATTCTTTATACATATATCGGGGGTGGAATCTACTGAACCCGTATCCAGAACGATAATCTCATCCGCATCTTGGATACTTTTAAGGCATCTTTCGATTACCTTAGATTCATTCTTTACAATTAAAACTGCTGCTAAACTGATGGTGGTGCTACGTATGTGCATTGCTCTGTTACTTGAAGTTCACCCTCAAAACGAAAACCGAACTTTGGCAAATATACATATTCTCCCTGATCTTTTATCGTGTAGGTTTTAAACAAGTCCTCAACCTTCTGACTATAAACATTTTGTAAGTTAAAAAAACCTTTCACTCCAGGAATCTTTCTGCTTAGAATCTCCACTATCTCATCCTTTACCGTTTGAAGGGTGTATCTCCAGTCTACTGATGAATCACTATTGTCGAATAATAGCTTCTGAATGTCCCCGTAAACCACCAGAGCGATGTTCTGCTTGATGAATGAATACCTCCAACGGGAGATAGCTTCCTCCGCGTCAGGAGCCGTGTACTGAATCGGGTCATCTACATCAATAAATCCGTAGCCATTCCATTGATCGTTAGCTAAAAGGTCGATCCAATCTTTAGTATTGGTCTGATAAATGCCTGGATAAACCCTCTCGTCAGAATCTACCCTGTGCTGCACTTGACCATAGAAGGTAATAGGTAAGGTGATATTATCATTTAAAGCCGTTACAATGCCCTTTATAGCCCTATTTAGGTTGGTTTCCGTGCCTACTGTAAAGGCTAATGTCGGTGAGGGATTCTTTTGGCTCATATTACTGATCTTACTTTTCTAAATAGTGGATCTAACTTCTTTGATGCAATCGGAGATACTAACTTCTGGAGTATCTTTTTATTTGCCTTTGTTAATCCAAACAGGTCATCATACATATTATCTAAGAAAACAGAGTACGTTGTATTCGGAGAAGCCAGTTCGATACGATCCTCCAAGTATGCGATAGTAAAATTACTGTGGTAGTTCTTAGTATCCTCCAGGTCAACGAAGGAGATTTGTAATCCTTTGCGTCTTCTGGACTTCTTTGTGCTTTTAGCGTACCTTCCGATCTTTTTGTTTTTTGCATCTTTCCCTCTTAATTGCTGATCTACGTTCATCTGAATGATCTCAGATTCCACTTCCTTGAGAGAGGCATTAAGGATGTTTGGCAACTCTTTGATTGCTACCTCTATCCTCTTTTGCATCGCTTCTAGTTCCTCGATCATAGTAGAAATTATTTACTCTTTTCACTCTCTTAGTGGAAAATTATATCGAACTCATCCTAATGCTTTTGTTGTTCGTCTGTCTGAAACAAGGAGAGTTAAATTCACTCATATCAAAATCAACTGCATCTATCTCTCTCTTTAACTCAGTTTCCAAGCCGTAGAAGTTGGTGTCTATTACTCCCTTTAGCTCGAAAGCCATATCTTTCTTCAGCGTCTCCGAGATTCTATTTACCCTATTCGAGTACATTATCTTCCTTGCGACAAACACCGCCATGAACTTCATTACAAGCTGCGTAAAGCGTTCCTTTTCGGTAACTAAAATATCTGTTATGTCACACAGCACGGAGATATTAAGATTCAATCCAAAGTTGCCCACTTGAGGATATGAAGTATCTTCGATGTCCCACATCAGGTGTCCGTTTAAACTTGCTGCCTCAACAGAGATCGGTTCTACTTTTGCGAACTTGTTGTATATATTATAGGAGTACTTGTTATATACGTCTTGATTACAATTCTCGCAAGGGCTTTTAGTGTAGTCCCATTGCTTTTCGATTGCTTGTCCTGTAATGTCATCTTCATAGTAGCCGATGAAATAAGATCCACCAGAGTCTACCTGATTAGCTACCGTAGTTTGGTCTATATCCGAGTAGTATAACATGGTATCTGTAAGGGCTACCCATTGAAACGCTTTAGCCGTTTTAGTGGTGCTTACGTTCTGAGTATAAACAGGGTCTATCTGTGAAGAATGAAAGACGTAGATAGTTAGATCGGTTTGATTCTGGGTAAACTGCAAGCCTAGATAGTTTAATTTAACTGCTATCCCGTTGAACTTACCAGGGGTTACCTTCAATCCTACGAATCTACCTTCGTTGATAACTGTTGAACTCATAGACCCAGCACCCTCAAAGATCATCACCTGATCCCATAGTGCTTTAGTCGATTTAGTTAGTTTCTTTTTGCTTAACACAGCTTCAATAGCCATGACCCCCACTTGCTTGTTTGTGTCCAATAGGTACTGCTCCAGTAATGACCTCCACCACGTAGGGTTAGAAGCGGGTGTTTTACCTGTGTTTGCTGCTGCTAGTGAGATGTAAGCCGTTCCACTAGAGATTACCTTATCACCAGCTCCGTAAGTCGTACCACCAGCGTATGCAGCTATTCCCATATTGTCAAAGTCCTCGCAGATGGCATCCATGTTCTCTATCGACAAGAACGGGTACTGATCTTGGAAGTACAGCCCTGAATCTGTCGTAGTCGTTGCCGATGTCAGACTAGGATAGTCTGGATTGCTTGGGGTTCTCCACCCTACTAGGTTGGCGAAAGCGGTCTGGATTTTGGTTACATCGTACATCATCTGTGAAAGATACTTATAACTTGTGAAAAATGCTTACTTATGAGTGCTTATTGTCCTTAACACTTAAAATAAAAGGACACCCCCCCGAAGGGGATGCCCAGTTAGGATCAAGTCTTTGAAAGACCTGCTTTGTAGATAGTGCCAGGAAGTGTTGTCGAGTCACTATTATAGGCTCCGATAAATGAATAATCAAAACTGAAGTTGAAGTTTTCAATCATTGAAGCTTCAAAGCCGTTTCCAGCTTCGGTAGAATTATCACCGCAAGTGCTTTGATAGAGTAAGCCTACTTCGATCCCAAGTAAAGGAAGGAAGATGGTCGACCACTCTTTTCCAGCGGTTGATGTGTTGCCCATCCTTGAGTCAGGATCAATCCATGTGAGGAAACCTAAAGAGCCAGTAGGCATTGCGAATACTGTTGCAAAGTCTCCAGCAGCTACGGTTACCCGATTGCTATAATGGAATGAATATCCCATGAACTCATAAGAGTAATTCTCAGCGTTTGCCGATCCTTGATTAGAAAGATGACGTACTAAGGTATTCACTCTTGGTGAGCCTACGATGTTATAACCACCATAAAGATCATTCGTGGTCATAATAGCCTCCAGCTCATTGAAGAACTGCTCACGGTCTGCGAAAGGAACTACCATCGTGTCAGAAGCAACTGCATAAGGATTGTCCTCTGCATTGTTGACGGCTGCTTTGTCGGTGTTCAAATCGGTATAGGCTAAAGTGTCAAGCTCTGCCAGGAGATGCAACTGCATATCCCAAATCTTCTTATTAAAGTCATCTTGATACTTAATGTAGTTATCTCCGTACTGAGAAGGAACCATGTGGAATCCTACTGCCTTAGTTGCCCAAGTCGGGGTAACATAAGCGGAAACATTAGAGTTAGTCAGACCAGTACAGCTTCTAGTTGTAGTAGTTGTAAAGGTCTTTTTGTTAATCACAGGTATAGTTACCGCATGATCTTCAGCCATCTTTGCTTTCTCAAGCTCGGCTGCATTAACGAGGTTAGGAGTGTCTTTCATGTAAGCATCCAAAGCCCCATAAACTGATGGACGATGTTCGTAATAGTCCATTGATTGGTCTGCGTATTTCGCTCTGTAGGAGTCCAATACTGTTGCTGCTAAATAAGCCATTTTATTATTAGATTAAAGGTTCATAGTTGACAGGGGCTTCGCCTAACCTTACTGCATTTCTTTAGTGTACTTCGCAAACACAGCCTTATATTCATCCGATTGAGGTTTCATATCAGGGAAGTTTGTACGCAAGTACGTTGTTAATTTAAGCGGGGTGTTCACGGTAGATGGAACTTCGACAGTTACAGGGGTATCGTCTTTGCCTTTACCTTCTCCCTTCGTTCCTAATCCTGGCTGTTGTTTGCCATTGTCAAGAATAGGTTTCAATTTAGATTGTAAAAGCTCTAACGGAGTGACAACTGCGGCATCTGTGCCACGCATCACCTCTCCTTCTGTGTTCTTAAAGACTAACTTCCCGTCATCATTGAAGTCGGCTATCGAAACCAAGTCCTCCAATACTTTATTAACGAAAGGCTCACGGACTTCGTCATTGATGATCTCTTTAGGTAGGAATTTAAAACCTACCATAGAATGATTCAGTTCTGATTTGATCCGTGTCTTCTTAAACTCTGTACGTTCCTTCTTTACTCCTTCTTCCCAATCAGCCTTAGAGGTCTTATGTAGCTTCTCCAACCGTTTCACTTCTCCTTGCAAATCAGTTATCTTTTCCTTTGCTACTTCGTCTATCTTGCCGTCTTTGAGTTTAACCTCAAGTTCAACAAGTTTCTCCTTAGTTGATGAGAGTTCATCTGATGCAGTCTTGAGCTTCGTGGCTTCATCTTTGATCCATTTGTAACCCTTCATTCCGTCAGGTTTCTTAGTGCCTACGATACCCTCAAAGTCTGCTTCATAACGAGAATGTAAATCCCCGATCAATGGTTTGATTCCTTTTTCGATTTCTTGCTCCTTGAAATTAGCGAGGAAGGTCGCTTCTTCATCGGCAGTTCTCACCACGAGATCCGCTTCAGGGTTCTTTTCAAATAATTCTATTACTTGTTCTTTTTTCATACCGTCTCCTGGTATTAGTTTATAATTAGATTAAAATTTCCTCAAGTAAAGTTTCACATAGCCATTGATAACTTGTACTCCCGTTCCAGCCTGTGATACATAGATTCTCATATACTTACCCAGATCACCAGTTACACTCTGCCCTAATATCGTTGTATCGGTTGTGAGAGTATAAGTTTGTAAGGTAGTCCAGTTCGTGTTGTCGTTAGATGTTTGAACCGTTACCGTGCTTGTTGCTGTCCCTGATGTTTCAGCATCCGTAATCTGGTAAGAATACGCATAGACCCCGTTAAGCGATCTAGGATAGACTCCAGAGTAGGTATCCGTATTGGTTAAGGTTTCAGCATCTATTACGGTATAGACTTCTGGTGCTGGGAAATAAAACAACTCAACTTCAGGATAAATCTGGAAGTAAGTCTTTTGCTTAGTTGTTTCAGCCGTTCCTGTTTGCAAGGCATAGACCCTTAGATAAGGATACAGAAGCCCAGTTACGCTTGTTACTGTCGCATATCCAGAGGCATTCGCTATCGTTTGGATTGTATCTAAGTCCACCCAATTAGATCCGTCTAAAGACCCTTGAATGTAACTTACAGTTGAAGCTCCTGTACCAGCAATCTTTACTGATGCGTGTTGAATAGCATAGCCGTAAGGCGTTAGAATCGGTTGAGGATACTGCATTGATGCTGTATCAGCTCCCGTGAGTGTGTCGTAAGCTGCCGAATACCAGGCAGCATTGTTCTGCGAGTAGGACATTACAGCCATCAGCAAACCTACTACGATGATCATTGCTTTTTTCATTTGTTTTTAATTTAAGTTGTTGATATATGTAATCTCCTATTTATAGGCTATTTAATTTTCAAGTTGCACCCAGGTTGGCGGTGTCCCGCCCTTCAGTCCGTAGAAGTGAGCATCTGATGTTTTGTAAACGATAGTGCCTATCGCTGCCGTACTTCCTACTCCTGTCGTGTCCCCTGCGATAAGCTGTATGCGTGTGGCAATCACAGGCGCATCGAAGTTGTACGTTGTGGCGTTCTCAAACACCGCCCCGTCATCGGTATCTATTGTCATCCCCCAGTTATCTCCATCACCACCTGATATTCCTATCTCTGGGGTTACGTCATTAGTGAGTATATATACAGCATTAGTATCCTGCGCTTCCGAGGCACTTGATATTTTGGTATTAATATCTGAGTCTGTTAAGCACATTGCCGAATTTGCATCATAAACAGATATTTGATGATATGGTGACTCTCCACCGAAGCTCAAATATGCAGAGGTGTTCAGGCTCATCAATCCTAATGAACTGTTCTTCCATTCAAACCCTAATTTTCCAGCACCTAAAGGACCCCATGTTGTTGCTGACTTATCCCCTACTGAGAAATTCATAGGAGCTATCGTAGGTGTTGCCTGGGTTGTTACCGCCCTGAATGATATACCATGATCGCTTGCGTAATCTGTTATCCCGTACATCGTAACTCCTCCGTGAGTACCATCCCCAATCTTTAACCTGCCATACATATCAGTACTTCCGAGTGCGGTCATGCCGTGAGCGAATCCTGTCTTTCTTAATTCCAGCGGTTCACTGTCTATTGTCAGGTAAGTAGATGACCCGTCATCGGTCCAGAGGGAAGAGCCAACCCCACTTATTGCATCGTCCACGTACTTCTTTGTGGTAGCATTAGCGTTTGTATTTGAGTCGGACATTATATACTGGAGAGCGTGAAGATCGTCTACATACTTTTTAGTCGTAGCGTTTGCATTCGTGTTACTATCTGATTTTATGAATTGGAGAGCATGAAGGTCATCAGTATATTTCTTTGTGGCTGCGTTGGCGTTGGTGTTACTGTCTGCCATCACAAAATACCTGTCATCAATGGTTACTGTTACAGTTCCAGCATCAGTCTGTGTTAATGTAACAATCCCAGTCCCCGTCCCAAATGAAGCAGATGCTATACTATTATCATACGCAGTATTCCACTCGGTAGATGTACCTCCTGTTGCGGTGATGATTCCAGTAATACCTAGATTTGCTGTACCGAAGTTCCATTTACCATCAGTGATGTTATCAATAGTTTCGCCATTACTACCTCTAATCTCAGCAGTATTAAAAGTGGCACCACTTAAATCAAATCCATAATCCCATGTATTAGCAGCCGTTCCTAAAATTGAAGAAGCTGTAAATCCCGCTGCCGATTTCTCAGCATAATAGTTATATCCTTGTGCGATAGTTGCTGTATTATCTCTTCCAAGTAATGTTTTATTTGCTATTGCCGTCCCTGCAAATACTGTGGTTTTTCTTATACTTACCTTATCGAAAGATCCGACTACAAATGAAGCAGCATTACTCATATCTCTATCTAGTGTTGCCTTACTTTCACTTCCAACTAATGTCCTTACTTCGGTTTTTGCAAGTCCTTCTCCTAGTTGAATGCCAAAGAACCCCCCTTGCATCTGATCCTTAGAATTAAATGGATCATCGCCTGTCATTTTCCCGGTACCCGATATGATATGCTGCCTGTCCATTGTGGCAATATCCGTTAAAGACTGATAATAATCAGAGCCGAATCTTCCCGTAAAGGTTAGGTCATCGGCACTTGCATTTGATATTACATTACCGCTTTGAAATGTAACATCTCCTGAAGTTGTAATTGACCCGGTATTTAGTGTTGTCGTTACCGTTAGCGTTCCAAATGTTACATCTGAAGTGGTTAATACATTCTGATCCATGTCATATAGCTCATTTGCACCTTGCCCGGTATTTAGAGTTGAGACAGTTGTTGCCCCCGCATATAAGGCTTGTGTGCCTGTTCCAAGTGTTGATCCTAAAGTTAATGATGAAGCGTCTGCGATCATCACATCGGTTGCTCCAGTCATTGTCGTACCAGAGGATCGGTCTGCATAGCCTATGTAAAGGATTCCCTTTGATGCGTTGTTAGCACTCTGAAAATACCAGAATGGCTCTTGAGCATCGCCAGCATCTAGGTCGTTGAGAACTAGCTGTTGCGTTCCGTCTGTGCTTAAAGTAACCAACCCTACACTTGCACTCGCAGCAGCATCATAGAAATGCGATCCTGTTCCAGGTACACTTAATTGATTAGCTAACAATATACTTGTAGCAGCATCCCACTTCAAATTAGTCTCGCTTGATGGCTTCCATGTTTGTGTAGCATGATCCCAATATGTCATTTGACCCTCAGCCGTCCCAACATCCATCGAAGCACCACCAACCCCAAACGATACCCATGCAGAGCCGTTGTAGTACTTCACCATGTTAGTAGCTGCATCATAGTAAATAGTTCCCTCTAAAGAGAAGGGTACGGTCATAGGAGTTAATCGCACAATCGGATCTGCTTCAACTTGTACTACTCCTGTCTGTGCAAATACCCCTACTGAGAGGAGCATTATTGCGATTGTGATTAGTTTCTTCACCGTGGTCTTACTTTTAAGGTGTACCATGCGTTAACGATTATCGTTTCGGTTGCCGTTACATCTACATACATCCTGTATTTATATCCTGGCATATAAGCCCCTTGCCATGCCGTCTCGCCCGATACCGAGTTTAAAGTTATGGCAGAGAATCCAGGAGCAGCGATCCAGCTTGATCCGTTGTTTCCCGTTGTCTGCAAGGTTACAGTAGTTGTAGAAGTTGTCGTACTAGCCCATGACATATTCAGGAAATACGTATAATCAGCCGAAGTGGTTAATATGTAACCTGTATCCGCTGTTATGGTGTCTGCTGTCACTAACTGGTCATAGTGCAGTCTTGCTCCCGATTGAGCTAACCCAAAGAATGGGAGCATGATTAAAATAAGAATTAGCTTTTTCATTTTGTTTTCTTTAATGGTTTACCTGGTTTCAATGCCAGATCATCTGTTTCGATGGGTACTGGCTTAATCGTTGGATCGTGAAGGATTACTAACTCAGTCCATCCACAAGCCGATTGTGATTCTGGCTTTCTCATCTGCTGAAAGTCCTTCTTGCTTACAATCACTTTTCTCTTTTGTTCCTCATAGACCTTCTCCTTTGCCCTATGAATTTTAAACGTCAATAGTAAATGGTACGAATCAAGCTCTGTCTCCTTGAGGCTGTAATTCGGATTTTTGTTGCATTGCATACTCTTGAATTTTTAGGTTTATATTGGTAATCTTCTGCTCAAAGTTGTTTGGGATGAAGTCAATCATATCACCAAACTGAAGCTCAAACATTCTTATGTATTTCAATAGGTTGATCTTTATTCTAATGTCAATCGGGTCGAGAACATCCTTCATCTCCATTACCTCCTGAGTTGTTAATTCAGGGAACGGATCTAAATGTTTGTATATCTCTGCCCTCTCTCTGTCTTTCTTTCTATGCTTAAAGGCTACATCGTTGATCTTCTCATTCATAGTGTCAAGGATTAAACTATTAACCCCCTTCTCCTTTGCGTTGGAATAAGCTTCCATTAACGCTTCGGCAGTCTCTAGGTAGAAGTCCTCACCGAAGTCTACTAAACATTCGGTAAAGAAGATGTCATATCTTAACCTTGCCAATGTGGAGTAAGTCCAGCACATGATCTGCTGGTAGTTCCTTGCGATATTCATCAGCACTTCTTCCCTACTCTTAAATGCTGCTTCGACTTGCTTTTCGTTTACAGCTTCATTCTCTAGCAACTCCCCACTTGCACCCACGCTTGAGGTGTATATGTCTAACTCTAAGCGAGTGGTTTCTTCAACCGAGTACTGGCACGCTTCGATCTCTGCTGGTACTACCTGGACAGGGTTTGCCATCATATCAGCCTGACCCGTTAGCGGAGGCGGTACTGTCATAAACGATCCAGCCCCCATTAAACCTTTACCCTTGTGTGTTGTTGCCTTCTCCTGACCTTCCCACCACGTGGGCTTATCTTCACTCTCATTGTCTTGCTCTATCTCATAAGTGATGTAGATAGGATAGGCAGCGTGCATATCTAAGAGCTTCTTTGAGGTCTTAAAGAACAGCAGCCAGTCTAAATCCCCTAACGAGTCTGTGATAGGGCTTCGCTTGTTGATGTAGTTTCCATCTTGTAGCTTATCACTCCAGAACATCCTAGCGGGACAGTATCCTAATCCATGTTGAACATCTGCCAACAAAGCACCTTTCTTTCGGTCTTCGTATTCATACTTTCGCATGGAGATCGAATCATAAACTAACAAGACTATATTACCTTCAGAGTCCTTATGCTTGAAGATGATGTACTCCATGTCGTTCACCTCATCAACCTTCATATCAATGATCTCACTCGGTTGGATGAAGTAAAAGTACGGCTCTGGTCTGTCTGTTAGCTGAATCTCTGGAAGGTCTACCACAACAACCGAATCTATTGAGGTCTTTAAAGCTGACCAGGATTCCACTTGCCACAGGTGCTTAGTGTTTAAGCTCTTTAGATACAAGGTGAAATCACTCTCGTACTCATCCGAAGCAAACACATACTTTTCAACGTAGTCCTTAGCGTACCAAACCCTTTCAAGAGCCATGAATATATCCTTCGTAAGCTCGTTAGTTGCTAATGGATAGCTCATCATTGACTCTACACGGTTCTTCTTATCTTCTGGCAGTAACTCTGAGATCCACATAAAGAACGTATCTACATACCGAGAGGCATGAAGCTTCTTCAGTATAACATCTGAATGAAACGACAGCCTCCTATGGTGTAGCTCTGATGCTTCTAGCTCCCTCTTATGTTGTGGGTTCTGAAGTAGATCGCTTATTTGTGTTTCGCTTAAGTTCATTTGTCCCAGTGTCAAATATGTATTCATCTCCAACGAGTTCCCAAACCTCATTCTTCGGGTGGCTCTCTTGCCATTGAAGGATTCTCTGGGCATATTGCAAATCTACCATCTGCTCTGTACCGCTTACAGAACCCCTCATCAGAATTTTCTTCTTAGCCATTACCAATCGGTTAAAGGGTTGAAGTTCGCTGTGGGGTCTGTGATAGTAAGATAGTCGCTCCAATTCTCAGGCATTGAGAACTCCATCATGTGTTCATCAAGTGCGTTGAATCCGCCAATCTTCTTATCAGAGATCCAGTACTCACTAACTGGGAATCCTTCAACAAGTATCCCTGTTGCAGCGTCTACCGTGTGAATCAAGTAGCCATCTTCATTTACAAAGATAACCTCAAGGTCAGGCTCACACATCAGTTCTTTCATACTCCTTATCGTAGCTACTGGGAATGTACGTAAGGTAAAGGAGAACTTA
>Ga0208902_1000133_pt1 | contig 46697 bp, 41 predicted proteins | sample AntAceMetag02UKH_FD_184767 | JGI IMG/M metagenome (GOLD analysis project Ga0208902, IMG submission 184767) | Saline lake microbial communities from Ace Lake, Antarctica - Antarctic Ace Lake Metagenome 02UKH (SPAdes) (version 2) | ecosystem: Environmental > Aquatic > Non-marine Saline and...
TGAGAAACGATGGCAGAAAATAAATGCGGTTAAAAAATTAGCAAAGGTTATTGAAGGAGTGCAGTTTGTGGATGGAGTTGAAAGGATCGCCGCCTAAACCTCTAAACACAACATTTGACAATAACTCCGCTTTTCCCTGTTTCATGTATTTTCTGAGCCCGGGCCGCATCATGACATTTGGTGCATTTTTCTTTAATTAGATCTGTCTGCACCTTCTGATGTTCAGTACCGCCATAGGCACTGGAAAAAAAACAAATCAGCAAAAGAGTAAACAGTATGGTCCATATACTTCTTATCATTTTTTCCTCCTTATGTTTTCATTTGTTTATTATTAATATTGAGTTCAGCCCTGATCGTCTGAAATATTGAAAAAAAATGATGCCGGAATGGGCGAAAGAGTATTCTTTTGCTTTATAACAGAATAATAAATACTATACCAGCATCTAATTAATAAAGGCACACTGACCTCATCAGGCTATACAATATAAACATACTCCATAAAAAAAGGCCGGGCTGTTTAAAGCCCTGCCTTTTTCAAATCAAGGAACGCCTGTTTTTTATTTTTTATTTCTTCCAGAACGGAAAACCGTCAGTATCATCCTTGGATTCCAGATAGGGACAGCCCCCATGATCACCATTCATCCATTCTTCTCTTTCCTGAATCTTTTCAAGAATGGCAAGTCTCTGTTCAGCTGTCAGTATTTGAGCACCTTCTATTGCAGCATCATATCCAATTGCTGCAAGTTGTGATTTTAAGCTGCTGATATCTTCCTCTTTCGCAGTCACGTCAGCGTCAACGATTGTTTCCGCCAGCAGCAGGGGTATCATTTCAAGTGTTGCCTGTTTTAACTGAGGAATAAGCGGTTCGATTTGTGAAAACGTTCCGTCTTTTAAATTTTTAAAATCTGTTTTTTGCTCATCTGTTAAATCTATAAAATCATGGTCTCCGTGTGCCTCATGTGAATATTTTTCCGTAATAAATTCAGGTCTTTCGTAATCTTCATGCAGCTCTTTTATAACATCCCAGCCGGGAAAGGCTTCTATATATTGTACAAGATCAGTAAAAAAAGTGATGACAGTTAAGATTCGTCCACGCTGCTGGGAGGTTAATATCTGGGCTCCTCTGAGGGCAGCATCAAATTTTATAGCTGACATCTGAGCCTCAAGATTGGCCATTATTTCAAACTGGGCATATACCTGTAAAGTATCTACCGGATCAGCAAGCAGTGCTTCAGAAATGGTAAGATCCTTCAACTGCTCAACTATCGGAATAATTGATTCACGGATCTCAGCTTTAAGCTCATCCATTTCAGCGATCTGCTCATCCGTGATTCCCATCATATTAAGTACAATTTTTTTCATGGGGCAGCCAAAACCATCAGCCCCCGAATTATAAGGGCCAAAGGCCATCGCAGGGGAGCATAAAAATACACCCAGGAAAATAACAGTTAAAATCTTAAATTCTAAATTTTTCAACATCACATCACCTCTTAATTTGGGTTAAAAAAATCCTGGTAAAATACATAAAGCGCGGATTATCTAAAGCTGCAAACAAAGCAAGTTCGTATATATAATATAAGCACATAAATATTTGCTTTGCAAATTTTTTACTCTCTACATAAATGTCACCATTTTACAATAAGATAAGCACTCTTTGGAAACAACAAACTCCTTTCATTTAGAGGTTTCGGGCTACCACCTAAGACTCTATTTGATCTTCCCCTGTAAAAACAGGCATTTAAACCTGTGCAGGGTTCGATATTTGGATTCTATTTAAAAACAATGCTTTGTTGTTAATCACTGGTTAAAAGCCCTGTAATCCTGTGGGCTAAAAATAAACTCTTCAAGATTATCCACCTGCGCCTATCTGAATTAATAGACATATTAAACGGTTAGGGTTATAAAATTAAAAAGCAGACAATAAAAGGAATAATAAATGAAAGTCGGAATCATTCAGCTCACCTCAGTTCTTGACCCGGAAAAAAATCTTAGAACGATCAGAAAGTATCTTTTAAAGGCAAAAAAAGAGAAAGTAAAAGCAGTGTTTCTGCCGGAGTGTTTCTACTCCATGGGCGATGGAAGTAAAGCCACCCCGTTTCTGGTTAAGACAGGAAATGATCACTATAAAAACATTCGACGCCTGGCAAAAGAGTCCGGTTTGTACCTTCTCGGAGGTTCAGCAGCAACAATGCTGGATGGAAAAATCATCAACCGCACATACAGCTTTGACCCGGCAGGCAAAAAACTTCCGCACTATGACAAGATAAACCTGTTCTCCCTTAATGCTGCTTCTTCAAAAAAGAGAATAATAGCCGATGAAAAAGATATCTACACGCCGGGCGAAAAACCCGGAATGATCAGAATAGAAGACTGGAAGATCGGTCTTTCCATCTGTTTTGATCTGAGATTTCCGGAGCTTTTCAGATATTATGCAAAGAAGGGATCAAACCTCCTAAGTGTCAGTTCAGCCTTTACCGTACCCACCGGAAAAGCACACTGGCACATACTGTTAAGAGCCCGGGCAATAGAAAACCAGTCATATGTGATCGCGGCAGCACAGTGGGGGAAACATAACAACAACATTGCGACTTTCGGCCATTCCCTTATTGTTGATCCCTGGGGAAAAATACTTGCAGATGCGAAAGAAGGTGAAAAACTGATAACAACAGTACTTGACCTTGATCACCTGAAAAAAACAAGATCGAGGCTTAACTCTCTGCCAAATGATAAAAAGAAAGGAACTTAAGGAGACTGCTTTTTAAAGTTAACCGATCAGCTTTCCGGAATAGTTAAGAACCTTTTCCACTTTTTTCATAACCTCTTTCTGCGTGATCGGCTTGATCATGTATTCTTCCGCACCGTAATACATCGTCTGAAGAACAACTTCTTTTGAATTCTCAGCCGTTATTACAATTATCGGCATTTTTTTATGGCATCATTTGCACGGACATGTTTCAAAACATCCAGACCGCTCTTTTCCGGCATATTAAGGTCAAGAAGCATAAGACTGTATCCGTCTTTCGAAACCCAGCTGTATCTTTCCAGCTCATTAATCGTTTCCGCTCCGTTTTCAACCTCAACAATGTTTTTGTAGCCCATGTTATTAAGCGCGATCCTCAACATTCTACGCATAAAAGGAAGGTCATCGACGACAAGGATCTTTACACTCTTTTTGATATCAATTTCATGGTTGCTGGTCGTCATTTCGCTATTCTCTAAAAAAACATCATTTCATTACTTTACGGCTTTATAAACAGGATCAGCCGAACAGCCGCCGCTGTACCCGACACCCTTATCAACAATAGCAGCACGCCAGGCTTTTTTTCCACTCCTTTTTGACACACAAATGATCGTTCCCAATATGTATGTGTGTCCGGTTTTTGCATCAAGAGGAAGAGCTGTTAAAGGCTGTGAATCAAGAAAACCTCCCTGGAAAGAAACCTCTATTCTATGGGGACCCGGAAGAATTTCAAGCACGTCCGGATATCATCAAAAGCGCTTTTTCATCTCCATCCCGGTCATGCAGTCTGTGAATCCGGTTCTGGCTGCAGGAAGCGCATAAGATCAGCAGTAAAAGCAGCTGCAGGATCAGCAATTTTCCAAACAAATAAGACCTTTTCCCTTTATTCTTCCCCACAAAAACCAAGCCCTTTCTAATCATCACTTCCGCCGTACGGTTTAAGCATATCATCAATTTCATCCTGTGTTTTTATGTCAGGATGATCAATACCAACAGCGGACATACAGATATCAATTCTGGCTTCAATATCAGGAAGCTTCTTTTCAACTTCCTTAAGAGACTCAAGATCACTAAACCCCTCTGCTAGAACAGAAACAACATTATTAAGGTTCATAATGAGAACTCTTATGGTCATATTCCTGACCTCCGCACACTTTGACGCAAGAAGCGATGTCTTTCTTGACAGCGGTGCAAACATCCCAAATCCCATTGCTGCGGTACCGCCGATAAGCCTGTTCAGCTTCTGGGCAAATTCAGAAAGCTTTTCAGATTCTTTTGTATTCGGAACACCCACTTTTTTCAACAACGCTCCGAGATTCTTAAGGTCCTTTAAAAATTCAAGAGACTCCTCAATAAAAAAAGCCAAAAGCTGATCATCAAAAATCGTGGGCTCAGCTGTGACCTTCTTCTCTGTTACACTTTCATCGTCAGGGGCTGCTTCATTAAGATTAACAAGTTTTATTTCAACCTCTTCTGTAAAAGCCTCTGACATCTTATCGGAATCATCTTTTATCCGGTTTTCATCAAGACCGGCAAGCGACATGCAAAAATCAATTTTAGCCTCGATCTCAGAAAACCTGTCTATAAACGCTTTCATCATTTCCTTCGAATCAAAGCACTCCCGGCAAATTGAAACAACAACATTCAGATTGCTGATAAAAACATGAACAGATTTGCCCTTGTTCTCAGTACAGGCTGAAGCGATAAGTGCTGTTTTTCTGGCAAGGGGTGCATATCTTACACATCCCACCGCCGCAAGACGGCCCATTACACGTCCTGTTTTTTGAGTAAAACGCCAAAGGTCGAGCAGACCGTCCTGGGTGGGGATATTAACATTTTCCAAATCACCCTGAAGCGCCTTTATCTCTCCCAGAACTTTCTCCAACTCACTTATAAAACAATTTATGATTCCGCTTGTACCCGTCATTTTTCAGCTGCCTGTTTTTACTTTTATTTATTTACTATCGGCAAATTGTATCATGAGCTAAATACCCGTTTCATTTATTTTTTTGTAAAAAAACAACCCAAAAAAGTCATTAAACCCAAAGCTTTTATAAACCGGTTTAAATATTATCCTAATAGCTCTGCTTTAACATTTCAATACCTGCAAGCAATCTGTAACAAAATCAAACAAAAATCCATCAGAAGCACAGCTTAACCATAAAGAATAGAGATTCAGCTTTATTTTGTTTTCCATGCCGGCTGAAAATTCTTTTCCTATAAGCGTCAATCACAAAAACCGGTTTTTCAAGAGCATATAAAAAAATACTGTCCGCTGTTTCAGGCCCTATCCGGTAAAGAAACAAAAGTTCTTTTCGAAGAGCCAAAACATCTGTTTTTTCATCCTTTTTATGCTGAACCCGTATTTTTCCATGCGGTGTTCTGGGTCAGCACGGCACCGATGATGACTTCTTCACCACCTTTTGCAGGCCACCAATTTTGACAACCGAATTCTTTTTTTAAACGGTTATAGATCCTTAGAAGAGGGGGCTTTTTCATCGCTTGAAAAAGATAGGCTGGTGAGTTTATCTTTACGGTTAGTTCTCGATCTCATTAAGTATCTTGTCGCACAAACCACAGCAGTTTCTTTCAGGACATTTTCCATAGATGACCCCCTGAGGATATACCCATTTGCCGATGGGATCACCTGTCTTTCGGATTGACTCTGCCATTTGATTAGCCAGGTCACATATCTCCCACTGGGCTTCAACACATGTCCTTTTGCCGATCGAATGAAGCGCATTCCAGCCGTCCGTGTGGATAAGGTCATAAACGATAAGTGACTGAGGCGCGATCAGTATTGCATCGCTTTCAGGAATATCAGATTTTCCGGGAAGACCTATTGCAAGAGAGACCATCTTGTCATGCACGGCACGCATCTTTTCCTCAAGGCCTGCTACTTTCACCTTTGGCGGCACCACAAATTCATTTCTCTTTAAAGCATCATAGATACTCTGCACACTCTGGTGCCAGGTTCTCTGACGGGTCGCCTGGTGAAAAGCATTAAGGCTCATTGAAACCAGAAAAGTAAAATGAATGTGTTTTAAATTTGCAAGCTGAGCCTCATCTCCCTTTACCGCAGCAAACACTTCTTCCTCCGTCATATGAATCGAAACATGATCAAGCAGCACCGCACTCCCGCTTTCCCCTTTTTGACTGATCAGCCTGTTTAACAAAGAATTTTCTTTTGCAAAAAGCTGCGAAGAGGGACGCCAGCCTAAAACTTCATAACCGCGTTCTCTTTCTTTCATAATGTGAGGCGCAATCGCAACCGCCTTGTCAATCATGCCCTGAACAACTTCTTCGGAGACATCAGGCACGGACGGCATGCGTGACATGTGGTGAAGGTGCATCAGTTCTCTCGGGTCACCCAGGGTCTGGATATTCGTCCGCGTCGCCAGAGGCAAAGGGTACCGGGCATCTTCTACCGGAACACCCGCGTTCTTTGCCAGATCATAAAAGGAAAATGCGACCATCATCGCATCTTCAACCTCATTTTTAAACTCACTGTTTAAAATACTATCCGGAATGTAAACCCCCCTGTCCGCATCGGCACGCCTTAAAGACTGCTGAAGATGCGACAAATATTCCGGCAAACACAAATGAAGGGTCGCCGCCCGGGGAAGATCCTCAATTGAAAAAGCAAAAGAGCTCTGGTCAAGCACTGACCCATGCCCTCTTCCGCTGGTCTCGGCACAGAGTCTTTCGAGCCTCTTTTCTTTTAAATCTTTGGGAAGCTCTTTTAATTCTTCAATCAGTTCATAGCTTGATTTTTCCTCAAAACACCCCAATGCCCCTGCGACACATATTTCATCAGCACTTGCTTTTCCGTCCGGAGACTGCAAACAGCCGATAAGTCTTATCTTTATTTTTCCGTCTGACAATATTGTTTCATTTTCCATGGGTAAAAACCTTATAACGATGTAAAGATTTAAAGATTTGTTTCATTTTCGAACGCTTTGGGAAGACCATAAAGAACCTTCTCCGAAGCGTTTGCGATTTCCTCATCATATTTTTTATCCAGAGTAAAGACCCTGAAATGTACCACCCGGGCAGGAATATATTTAAAGATATCTTTTAAGGGTTCAGGAGATATCTTTCCGGTTTGGGGATTGTAAATATTTATTCTCTTATTGCTTTCTGCCATGGGATTTATCGGACGGGGGTCCTGGGTTGCCAGGTCGACCTTAAATTTAACCTTTTGAATTTTTCCTTTTGGCAGCTGAGACCGTATGGCTTTTTCAAGCTCTACTGCTCTGTTAAACACCGGCAGGCCCTTTTGTGCCTGATCAATGGTAAGCTCTGTGGAATAGGCCATCTTCCATTTCACCCTGCGTTTAATTATTTTCTCCCATTCCCGGCCCAGCCGTTTCTTGTCCGGATCAGTGGACTGCTGCCACCTTTCCACCTCCTGGATGAGCGACCATTCATTCAGGCAAAGATATTTATTGAGGTTGGTTTTGGGATTAAAGGGAAACACCTTTTTCATGGTCTCTTCAAATATTTCCTGCATATGAAAATCAATTGCCCTGCCGGACCGGTGAAAATACACATTACTGTATAGGTTAAGACGCGCATTTACAAACCGGGTAAAAGCAGAAACCCCTGCCTGGTGCAGCGTTAGCCCTTCTCCTGAGAAAAATGAATAAAAAAGGATACGGTCGATATCAACAATATCAATTGAAAAACCCGTCATGTAGGCATCGCGTCTCACATAATCAAGATTGTCCACCGTGTAAATACCCGAAAAAAGCTGCTGCATAAATCTGAGCCATTTCGGTTTATCTGCAGAATTAAACTCAGGCGGTTTTTTTATCAAAAACCCCACATCTTCAGGAGCGATACTCTCTCCTTTTAAAAAGGGACCGCTTGGACTTCTCCGCAGCTCTTTAATGGTCTTTCCCATTTTTTTTACAATAATTTCCTTACCCAGACTCTCATGGGTCAGTTTATATTTGTGAAGAAAATTATCATCAAAGAAATGCCCGTATGGACCATGACCGATATCATGAAGAAGACCCGCCACGCGAAAAAGTTCCTCTATAAAACAGAGAGAGGGAACATTCGGACACTCTTTTTTTAAGCTGGAATAAAGATGCCGGGCAAACTTTCCGGCCATATGCATGGTTCCAAGGGAATGCTGAAAACGGGTATGCTCAGCAGAAGGATAAACCCACATGGCATTTTGAAGCTGATGAATACGGCGGAGTCTCTGCATCCACTCGCTGTCGATCAGATCCCTTTCTGTCTTTTCTTTAGAACCGGAATCCTCCGGCACAGTAAAGGGTATATAGTTATAGATCGGATCAGCAATGAGTGCTGTACCTTTATATGGCAGGGGAATCTCTTTTTTCATTACCCTATCACTGGGAAATTTTATGAATTAATAAAAAGTAATAGTGTTTTTCAGATGGCAAAGTAAAAAGCTTTCCCGCTACAAACGGGATTTTCGCTTTGCTGCAACAAATTCAGTAACATCGTCCCGCCAGGGCGGGATTGACAACGCCATCAAATGCCTGAACGCTTAACAACCTCCAACCTGTTTTTCATCTTTTTTGAAAGGCCGCCAAATTCCTGAAGCAAAGCTGAAAGACTTTCTGTTTTTTTATGTAACAGTTTCTCAACTTCTTCACTCCAGTATTCAATCACCTCTATCTCTTTTTGCACCAACTGCTTTTCAATTTTCCGCTGCATCTGCTCTACAAATGCTTTATCCATAATATAGGCCTTTCTCAAAAAACGGCCACAAGGGCTTCCGTTTTTAGATATTTAAATTATGCATTAACCTCTCGCCAAAGGATTCGAGGTTTCAAGAGGGCCAGGGTTCAAGCGCAACAGGCAACGGCATTTTAACCTAAACTATTAGCCATTAGCTGCCTTTTATCTCTTGTACCCGATAAGCGTCCTTAAAAGCCCCAGTCTGTCTTTTTTGTCCTTTTGTTTTTCAATACCTTTTGGAGAAAACCCGTCAACCACACCCAGAACGCCACAGCCCTGCTCTGTTTTGGCAATAATCGCTTCAACCGGATTTGCCGTTGCACAAAAAATAGTGCACACCTCCTGACAATTTTTGATCCGATCCAGAAAATTTATGGGATATGCCTCTTTCATCACTATATTAAATACATGACCGGCCTTCATCTTTTCACAGTTTTCGACAGCCGTTTTGATAAGGGCATCATCATTTCCATCCGAACGGATCAGGCAGGGGCCGGAAGCCTCATTAAAGGCAATCCCAAATTTTACATTCGGCACCGTCGTGACCATTATTTCATAAAGATCCTCAACCGTTTTTATAAAATGAGATTGACCGATAATAATATTTGATTCTTCTGGAATGGTTATCTGAACTGAGGTTATCTCCATAACAAGATCTCCTTACATTGGTTTTATCAGTAAAACAGGTTCTAAGCTCTTTTTTAGAGCGATAATTCCGAACTTTACCATAAAAAAATACAGAAATCTTCCTAAAACAGAATAAGTATTGAGTTTTGTTAAATCTTCATATAAAATTGAAGGAAAGATCTAGATTGTTTGACAAAAAATCTAAATATGGTATATTTTTCTATTGACTTTCACTGTGCGCCTGTAGCTCAGCTGGATAGAGCAACGGACTTCTAATCCGTAGGCCGGGGGTTCGAATCCCTCCAGGCGTACCAATAACACAGGTAAAATATCCGAAAGGATTTTGATATTGGATGGCAATAAGGATAGAAAAATCCCCTTGGGGTGACTATCCCTAACCTGTACAGGGAAATTCCTTCAGGTATGCCAAAAATAAGAAAATTAGAAATGTGGTGGGTGTAGCTCAGTTGGTTAGAGCACTAGGTTGTGGTCCTGGTGGCCGAGGGTTCGAATCCCTTCACTCACCCTCTTCTTTTTTCTCTCTCGTTTCTTGCAACTCCTTACAATACCACTTCAATCTTTTCTTTTTTCATCAAAGTTTTAGCTGGCATTGGAACGGAAGGCATAGCGTAAACATTATCTCCACATTTTTTTAATAGACTAAAGGTTAGAAGGTGAAAACATGGGAAGAGCATTCAGCGGTACAAAAATGTCAAAACTAGGCACCGAATTAACAGATAAAATGTTTAGCGGCAACAAAAAAGCAAAAATAGGCACTGAAAAAAACCCGGCGCAGGTCTCTGTACAGACTGAGAAACGGTCAAAAGAAATAGAAAAACAGTTTAAAGAAAATGACTGGCACTATACGATTGAAGTTGACCCGGATCAGCCGGAAGACATTACAGAACTTGAAAGGTTATTAAACCCGCCGCAGCCCACAATAGTTGAAAAAAAAGCCGGCCGTAACGACCCCTGCCCCTGCGGAAGCAATAAAAAATATAAAAAATGCTGCGGCAAGTAGGCTGCACCGTAAAACAGCCTCCGGCTGATCTTAATAATTATTAAGATTATTTCACCGGGGGTGTTTTTGACAATTATCCAGTATCCAGCATGATTCAAAAGAACGATTTTTCATAAAATACTAATTTAAAAGATAAAAAGACCGATATTTAAACGCATATTGTTCGTCAGATCTTTATCGGGGCAGAAATGAACGAAAATGATGTGATTGAAATAGTCCGGGATTTCATTTCAAGACAATTCCCAAGGAAAGGTGAATGCTGCGGAAAAAACTTTGGGTCTTATGCAGAGTTATTCGCAATACAACGCATGTAGGAAAACCCGTATCCTATGACACCGATCAGGATAGCTGGGAGCTGTATCACCCTGTTGGAACTATTGGAAGGGTCAACTGTTCCTGCGATACAACATTGGCGATAAGCTCAAGAGGGATGGATTTAAAGACCTTGTGGAGATTGATGAACTGGGCATGAAAAGAAGCAAAAAAACAAGGGCTTAAGATAAGTGATCTTTTAGAAAATTTAAGAGATAAAATGGAAAAAAGAGTCCTTCAATATGAAAACATGCAAATTAAAACTGCAAAAGGCTTAACGCTCACCAGTACCTCTTCTGCCGGTAGATAAAACTATTCTGAACGACTCACATCTCACTTTTAGCTGGTATCTATCATCCAGGATTATTCATCCAGCCTCAAGTCCTTCCCTGATGTATCCTCTCATTTTTATCCCAACATAAGTCAAGGGCAGACTCCTTTTCAATTCCTTCATTTCCCGATTCAAAAAACCCGATTGTAACCCAAATTTATCCCTTGACATGCAAGTAAAATCCCTAAATACTTGCCATATTATAATACGTACCTACCAATAACAAATAAACACTGAAAGATAAAAGACCTTAGATGAGAACCGTTTAAACCGGTAAAACCTGAAAAACCGGAAAGTCAGAAAAGAATAGCTCAAAAGTAAATCAAACAAAAATGAACGAGGGGGTTCATTATGAAACGGTTTGCAGAGTTTATTATTGAAAAAAAACTTTTCGTTCTTATCGTAATCATCCTGATAACACTCTTTTTCTTCTCACAGATAGTAACAAAGCTAACCGTTAAAACCATCTTTGTCGATCTTCTTCCAAAAAACCATGCATACGTAAACCTGCACAATGAAATACGCGGCACCTTCGGCGGCGCGAACCAGGTCTATATCATGATCCAGGTACGCAACAGGACTGATGGCGGCAGCTATGATGATATCTTCAATTATGAAACTCTGAATAAAATAAGGGATATCCACCGGGATCTGATGCGTTTTTCGGCCGTAGACCGCTACAAGATCATGTCCCTGGCCAGTAATAAGATTAAGAATGTCAAGATAACTGCAGCCGGCATGACAATTAATAACATGATGTATCCCCTCCCCCCTCAAACCCGGGAGGGCATTGCCGAGCTGCGAACTAATGTTTACGGCAACCCCATGTGCTATCCGGGCATGGTTTCACTTGACAGCAAGAAGACCCTTATAACAGTAGATTTTTTTGAGGAAGAGATAGATTATAAAACCTGCTTTAATGAGCTCAAAACGCTTCGGGCCAAATATGAAGACAAGAACCATATCATTGCCATTGCCGGTGAGCCTATGCACCTGGGCTATATCGACAGCTATGTAAAAGATGTGATTAAGGTCCTGGCCTGCACCTTACTTGCAATGATGGTGCTTTTCTTTTTCTACTTCCGCACAAAGCGGGGCATGCTTCTGCCTATTATTGCTGCCTGCGTCAGCGCTGTTTGGGGACTTGGTTTTCTGAGCCTCATGGGATATAACCTGGACCCCCTGGTCCTGGTCTTTCCTTTTATTATTGCCACCCGGGCAGCCTCCCATTCGGTTCAGATCATTAAGCGGTACAAAGAAGAAGCGTACCGGCTGGGAGATGTGAACAAAGCCTGTAAAAGTGTGATCGAACACCTGTTTATGCCCGGCTTAGCCGGAATTGTAACTGATGCGGCAGGTGTTATCGTGATCGCGCTTTGTCCCATTCCGGTCCTACAGAAAATCTGCCTGTCGTGTGCGTTCTGGGCTTTTGCCACCTTAGTGCACGCCATGATACTTATACCCATCCTGCTCTCCTACCTGCCGATCAGGACAATTCAACCCAGAGAAGGTATTCTGGACAGACTATTGTGCAATCTCGGCCGCTGGGTAACATCATGGGGCAAGTACCCGGTTGTGATTCTTGCCGGCACCTTTCTTATCTGGGGCACCTTTTTTCTTGATGATTTAAACATCGGTAATGCCGTTCCCGGCTCCGAAATCTTCTGGCCATGGCACCGTTACAACGTAGACTCTTTCAGAATTACCTTTGCCGTTCCAATGCTTAACCCCCTCTATGTTGTACTGGAAGGTGAACAACAAAGAGCTATCGCAAACCCCACTGTTGTTGACGATATCCTTGAATTCTCTCGCTTTATGAGACTGACACCGGATATGCGTGTCATGTTTGTGATGTCAGTGATCGGTTCCATTCCGATGCGGCATCAAAAGATACGTGACAATAATTTTAACTGCAGATATGCGCCGACAGAAAAACGTCAGCTCACGAATATGTACCGAAGCGTTATTATGCAGGCCGAACCGGGGTCCTGGGACAGGTACATTGATGTTAATGACAGTGTAACCAACATCATTGTGTATTGCCGGGATAAGACATCCACTACCATTAAAATAGTTATTGACCGCATCAATGAATACATCAGAGAAAAATCTGTTTTCGGCAAACGCCAAAAAGATGTTGAGCGGAAAGGGTTTGACAAATTCATCTACTGGGTGGATGGGTTTTTCAGAGAAAAGGCGCCGTTAGTCTCGGAAAAAACGCTGCCAAAAGGAGTACCTCGTGTTTATTACCGTCTGGCAGGCGGTACAGTGGGGATACAGGCCGGCATCAATGAGGCCCTGGAGCTTTATCAGATATGGACCTTTCTTCTTGCCCTGACAATCGTGCTTGTTTTTTGCTCTATCAGTTTCAGGTCTATTGCCTGCGGACTGATTATTGTCTTTCCGCTGCTTTTATCAAATCTCCTGGCATTCATGTTCATGGTATTTAATGATCCGCCGCTCCCGCTTACCACCGCTACCCTGCCGGTATCGGCCGTGGGTATTGGTTTGGGAGTCGACTATGGTATTTACCTGATCAGCCGGACCATGGAGGAATCACGAAAACAGGGCTCAATTGAAAAGGGCATCATCACAGCCCTGGGTACCACAGGCAAGGCCATTGTCTTTACGGCAAGCACATTGGTGATCGGTATCTGTTTCTGGTTTACCTCTAAGTTAATGTTTCAGGCTCTTATGGGATTACTGCTGGCAATCATTTTAACATTTAACATGCTGGGCGCCCTGATAATTATTCCCAGCTGTATTGCACTCTTTAAACCGAAATTCATCTTTGGAAAGTAATACAGGCTAAAGGAAAGGGGTTCGGCGCTGTTTTTTTGTTATTTTCCTCGGGAAAAGAAAGAAAAACCTGCCCCTTTAGTAATTAACTTCTCATTCAACACATAATATTGCTACTCACGGGCGGCGAGTTTGAGAACCTTCCAGTGCAGCTTCTGGTGATGCGTTGCTATTACTCTGTTTTTGGAGGCTGAAAACATGGGAATAGGGCCCTTTTTGCCCCTGTTTTCAACAATTTCACAAATTATTTCAAATAGTTATCTTAGCCGACCCTGATGTCTGATGTCACCAGAATTTTTTGATTATTTCTGGAAAAATTTAAACAAAAAGCAATATCAAGGCGTCTATTTGGATAACAATATAAAAGAGGCCAGAATGGCTTTCACAGATTTACACCAAGATACGGTAAAGGACAAAATCCAGCATCACCTGCTCAACAGGAATGTGATCTTCCGTTACAGAATGGTACACTACGGTATTTCAAAGAAAGCAACCCTGATTTATCTTGGCAACCTGGAAAGTATTTTAAAAAAATTAAATATCAAGCTATAATGCATTTCATATACTTATCAAGTTAATATTATAAAAAATTAATAAAAAAGGGATCAAATCCGCCCTTGACTCTTTTGACAAATAAACAGTATAAATACAATTAATTCAGTAAAAATTTCGGAAATTTTAAACACGGGAAGACAGATAAAAGACAGGGGCAATAGATAAACCAGGTGCATGTAAAGAAGGGAAAAAAATGGAAGATAACATCGAATTGACAAAAAAGGATAAAACCTGGGGCGTGCTATGTCATTTATTAACCTTCACCGGCTTAATGGGTATACCGTTTGGAAACATTTTAGCGCCGCTTGTTATCTGGCTAATCAAGAAAGCTGAATCAGAATTTGTCGATTATAATAGCAGGGAGGCATTAAATTTTCAGATCAGCATAACAATATATGCAATTGTCACAGGCGCACTCTGTTTTGTGTTTATTGGTTTTTTGTTAATCCCCGTCATTCTAATTGCAGACATCGTGCTGACCATTATGGCAACCGTAAAAGCAAACAATGGTGATTTGTATAAATATCCCCTGACCCTAAAATTGATAAAATAACGAATATAATAAAAACGATCTGCACAACACGGCGTTAAAAACGCTCAGATCAAACAGGAGGAAACATGAAAAAAGCCATCGTAATTGTTAATGGCGGGATTCATTCGACCACTGCTCTTGCTGTCGCACAGAGCCGCGAGTTTGAGCTCTATGCCTTGAGCTTTGATTATGGTCAGAAAAACCGGGTCAAGCTGGAGACGACCATAAAGATCGCGGAGAAATTCGGGGTTAAAGAACATAAGATCGTGAAAATTGATATCGCAGCCTTACTGCCGGAAGACCGGAAGGATGCCCCATATGTTCCGGCCCGAAACAACCTGTATCTCTCCTTTGCCCTGTCCTGGGCTGAAGTGATCAAAGCCAGCGACCTGTTTATCGGCATCAACTCCATTGAATACGGCGATGATCCCGATTGCCGCCCGGCCTTTGTCCACACTTTTGAAAAATTGGCCAATGTTGCTATTAAAAAAGAAGGAAAGATCCGCAAGGTAAACGTGTGGTCACCCTGCATGAACAAATCAACCTCTGAAATAATCCAAAAAGGCATGGAGCTGGACGTAGATTACAGCATGACCTATCCTTCTTGCGAAGAGATGGCAGATGAGGGGACCAGTTGCGGTGAATGCCTGTATTGTGAAAACAGAAAAACCGGTTTCGAGGACGCAAGCGTTCCCGACCCGACAAAATACAAATAATAAAGTGGGACTGCAAAGCGAATGGAGGTAAGTGCATAGAGGTTAATACTTGAAAACAAAAATGTGTTTTTCTCTGCCCTATGCTCTTTGCTCTATGCTGCTACGTTAACCCCTTAAAAAAAAGAGGCCACACAACTAAAAACCGTGTGATTTAAGAATACAACTCTCAATGGAGGAACAACCATGTCAGAACAGACAAATCCGGCAGAAGCATTTATCAGAAAACGCTTTGAAACCTTTAAAAAGATGTCTGAAGAGACAAGTCCGGAAGAAGCGATGCAGACCATGTTTGCAGGATATGCGGACCAAGTCAAACAGCGGATGGAGCCTTATTTAAATAAACCGACCCTGGCGGAAGGCCTGCGGGAAGCCGTTGCTGAATTCAACAAAAACGGCTGGGATATGGATGTGGTTGATCTCTCCAACAATGAGATAGATGCCGCGCTTGAAATTCAAAGATTTTGTCCGGCAAATAACATCCACAAAGAATTCGGATTTGAAAGCCCGTGTTTTTTGCTATGCGACCCGGACGGTCCGGCAATTAAAGAAGCGTTTCCGGAACTGAGAGCCGAAACCCTGTGCCGCCAGGCCGACGGTGCCTGTGTCTGCATGTTTAAATTTGAACGCCCGACGTAGCTTGAGGAAATCCCGGTTTATCGAGGCCCCGCTGAAAATCACACTCCGGCAGGAAAAATATCTTCACAGATTGATCCTGCCGGAGTTCAATTCTCTTTTTTCTAAAATCCTGCATTATAAATAATATTTGCGCAAAGAACAATTTATCTATAAACTATTAAGATTAACTATATTTGTCATAACATCGAAAAGAGAAGTACTCATGCGCCTGTCTCAGACTTTCACGGCACTGAAACATCCCAATTACCGCCTCTGGTTTTTCGGCCAGCTGGTCTCGCTTCTCGGCACCTGGATGCAGATGACTGCCCAAAGTTATCTGGTCTTTGAACTGACCAAATCACCGGCATTTTTAGGATATGTCACCTTCGCTTTCGGTCTGCCGTCATGGATCTTCATGTTATACGGCGGCGTGATTGCAGACCGCATGTCCCGGCGCAAACTGATGCTCATTGCTCAAAGTTTTATGATGGTGCTGGCCTTTGTGCTGGCCTGGCTCACCTTCTCCGGCTTGATACTGCCCTGGCATATTGTCATACTGGCATTCCTGCTGGGTGTTGCCAATGCGTTTGATGCGCCGGCACGTCAGGCTATTATTTTTGAGCTGGTTGAAAAAAAAGACATCACCAATGCAATTGCACTTAATTCAACCCTGTTTAATTTATCCGCCGTGATCGGCCCTGCTGCTGCCGGAGTAATTTACATGGCATTCGGCCCGGGCTGGTGCTTTGCGATAAACGGCATTTCGTATTTAGCCGTCATAGCGGCTCTTACCCTTATGAAACTGGAACCCCAGGCCGCATCACCAAACAGCTCTTCAACCTTATCAGCACTTAAAGAAGGCATAAAATATACATTTTCCGACCCTGCTATCTGGCCGGTTATATGTCTGGTGGGAATTGCAACCCTGTTTGGATTCTCTTTTGCCACCATAATGCCTGCCTGGGCTGTGACCATATTGAACGGTGATGCAGCCACTAATGGACTTCTTCAATCCGCACGGGGAGCAGGCGCCGTGTTAAGTGCGCTGATGCTTGCCTCACTTGGCCGATTTGCCTACAGAGGAAATTTATTAAGTGCCAGTGTTTTTATGTTCCCCTTATTTTTACTGGCCTTTGCCCTGGTGCGGTCTCTGCCGCTTTCGCTTTTGATGATCTTACTGGTCGGGATTGCGCTTCAGCTGCTCATGAACCTTTCCAATGCTATTTTGCAGACCCAGGTAAAGGATCATGTCAGAGGACGGGTGATGAGTATCTACAGCCTGACCCATTTCGGTTTGATGCCCATCGGCGGCCTGTTTGCCGGAATGCTGGCTGAATTTGCCGGAGAACCTTTTACCATTATCTTAAGTGGAGTCATCTTCCTGTTATGTGCTTTAATCCTGTGGATCGCAACCCCACAGCTAAGAAGGCTAAAATAATTTTAGCAGGGTTCGAGGTTTCAAGGGGTCAAGGTTTCGAGTGAAACACAAGCCGAGTTGTTGAAGATGCAGAGGTGGGCACCGAAAGGCTTGAAAAGTCCGTCACCATACCTCCGGCAAAGCCGGAGGCTTGTACTGTGAACCGCTCAAAGCGGTTATAAAAGCATGAACCCCCTAAAGGTGGTCAAAATAGTTTCAACTGATCTATTTTCCGGTCGGTATCTTCTTGTTTCTTGATGTGTTTTTTTACAGTCTCTTCATCTCTGCCAACTGTTGATACAAAACATCCCCTGGCCCAAAAGTTTTGACCTGTGAAATTATGCCGCCGTCCTGCATACGTTCTGGCAATATGTATTGCGCTTTTCCCTTTGATATAACCGACAACTTGAGACACCGCATATTTCGGAGGAATTGATATCAACAGGTGAACGTGGTCCCCCATAAGATGCTCTTCTATTATATTGCTATCCTTTTGCAATGCCAGTTCTCTCAAAACTTCTCCAAGGTATCTTCTTAGATTACCGTATATTACCTTCTTCCGGTATTTCAGAATCCAAATTAGAGGGTACTTGCAACCCCATGTCGTATGGTTTAACTTATTATAATTGTTCATCGAAAGCCTCCTCCTTTGTGATCTTTGAGCGGTTCACATTATTGGAGATTTTCGTATATTCCCGGAAATGTCAAACTTTGGGAGTCTCCCCGGCAAAGCCGGGGGCTTACCCAATATAGTTACAGGTTTTTTGACTCGACCCCTTGAATTCTTATAAAACAAGGGCCCTACAAATCACTTTTTCAAGGTCTTGGACAGCACATCCGATGGAAAAGAAAGCATGCCCGGCATCATCTGCATCAGAACTTCAGGACGCTCTGCCATAATAGCGGGAATCACCTGCTGAAGCCGCATTCCGATATGTTTCACCGCTGTATACGGATTAAAGGTGGGAGGAAACGGCTGTTCACCCAGCTTTTCAAAAATATAATCAATGACCTCGGAACTGGCCAATGCATAGACCAGGCTGAACACTGAGAGATAATCCTCGTAATCATAGTTTTTGATATAGGTATTTAACCACCAATCCAGGTACTGCGGTATCGCCTGGGGCGGAAGTCCCAGCTGCATTTCTTTTAAAGCGCCTGCAGCGGCAAGACCGCCTTTCCATCCCGTCGCCATTGCTCCAAGGCATTCAAGCTCCTGGCAGGACCCGGCATCTCCAACAATGATCACATTGTTTTTAAACGGTTTGACCACTGCTGAATAGATATGTTCAAATGCCGCGTATTCACGGATGACTTCAGCACCCTTAAACCAGTCCGCATAACGGGGATCTTTCATCGCCGTCTCATACACCGCATTTAAATCGATACTGCTTTCAAAACTTAAGATCAGAAAATTCCAGGTATCTTTCTCCGGCCGGGGCACAAAAAACAGATACACGGGCTTTCCGTCAATATGGGTGATGGCCGTGGTCAGATCGTTTTTATACTCCGGATTACAGCCCTTGAGAAAATAGGATTTGATATGAAAATCAGCAATATGGTGACGGCTCTTATTATATCCAAGCTTATCAACCACCCTGGAGTTACACCCGTCCGCGGCAATCACATAAGTGCTCCTGAAGGCCTTGTCTCCGGCCTGCACAACCACATCAGGGCCTTCCCAGCCGATTTCTTTAAATTCATGCCCAGGAAAGATTTCCACATGATCACACTGAATATCCTTAATCAGACACTCCAGCATGATATCCTTATCATAGGAAAGCGCTATGGGGGCTGAAGGAGCTCCTGGAGCAGGATCTTCCCCGGTTCCAAAGCGGACTTCCTTCATCCCCGGCGAAAACATATGCCAGCAGTACGTCCTACTGACCGGACCGGTATAGGGAAATGACAGACCGCTGTCAATAAAACAAAAGCGCTGATCCTTCTCATTATAATGGAAAAGATTTCCGAAAAAATATTCATTCGGCGGCAAAAGCGTTTGGCCGCAGGTTCTTTGCGTTTTTGCCGGATTCGATATCCTGTCAACAATTGCAACATCAAAACCGTTTTCTTTAAGGGCTTTGGCTGCAACCAGGCCGGACGGCCCTGCTCCGATAACCACAACATCGTATCTTTCCTTCATCTTTTTCTCCCTTATAATAGTTAAACCATCATTTTAATTTACGTTCTTAAAACTTTGACTTTATGTATTGGGAAAACCATAACGGATAAAATCCTTCATCAGCACTTCCGGAGACTGTGATGCCATGTGCTGCATTTTAGCAACAATCTCGGGACGCTCGGTTTGTATCTTTTCCATGTTTTTCATAATTGAGGCATTCACATTATTAAAAAGATTATACGGATTCAAAGAACAGGGCAGCACATCATTAACCAGCTTATAGAGATACATGGCCGCGTCCTTACCGATCAGCCCTCCGCTCATAATAGTTAAAAATTCCGTGTAATCCATTGAGCCTGGAAAACTTTCATACCACCAGTCAATATAACGCTGCACACCTTCCTGGTTCAGACTATTTTCCCTGAAAGCCTCGGTAATGGCATTTGCAGCTCTGCGTCCGCACATCATGGAACCGGTACATTCCGCTTCAACTGTCCACCCGGCATCACCTACAATCAGCACATTGTCTTTAAATGGTATCTCTGCCGGAGACAGGACATTGGCCACATGACCGTGTCTGCGCTTTATTTTTGCGTTTTTAAACCACGGCGCAAAAGGACCTGTTGCCATAGATTTGTCAAGAAAATCCATGTAATTAATCTCAGGATGTGTTGGTCCGCCGGCATAAACCCAGAACTCATCTTTATCATACGGGCTCAGCCCGACCCAGAGCATAACAGGATACTGTGTTTTCTCATCAAAAAGCATGGGAAAGTTTGCAGCTTCCGGGCAAGGCACATCTACATCTGTCATATAATACCCGGCCCCCTGAAGCGTACCAAAAAACCGCCGGTTCTTATTCAGACCCAGTACTCTCATCAAACGTGAATTGATCCCGTCTGCTGCAATCACAAATACACTGCTGAAAGTCCTGCCTTCAGCAGTTAACACCTGATTCACTTCATTGTCGGTGCGAACATCATACACATTCTGCCCGGTAAATACATGTACCCCTGCAGCCTGAGCATCCTGAAGCAGCCCTTCAAGCAAAGCCTGCTTACTGTAAAATGCAGAAAGGCGGGTTTTACTGCCCCCAGCCCTGTTTTTTTCATAATCGCCAAGCCGGATACAATGCTCATTATCCGAGGTATACACATTCCAGGCATAAAAGTTTTTATGCGGCCCGTCATAGCGTACGGTAAAGTTATTTACCGGAAAGACCAGTTTGTGCTGATCTTCATTCAGATACATGCGTTCGCCAAAATAGGACTCATCCTCAATAGCAACCATGGTCTGGCAGCTTCGCTGAATAGCGGTGATACTCTCTTTACGCTCAAGAAGAGCAACCTTTAAACCGTTTTCACCCGCAGTCTTTGCAGCCATTAACCCTGCAGGCCCTGCCCCCACAATGACAACATCATAACAATTCATCACCCTTCTCCTTTTTACTTTATTGATTAAGTCCTTATTTCAAAAAAAACCTGCCCTTTTCACCCCAGACTTCCCATTTCTTCCAGATCATCTGCCACGTCCTTAAGCGGCAGACCTTCAAGGGTTTTCCGTGTCGTATATCCGGTTGCCCTGTCCCATCCCCGCTGGTCATAATAGTCATCCAGCAACAGGTCCATCTCAACGATTACGCCTTTAACCGGCCCCTTATTCAGAGGCTTGTTCATAAACCGCTGCGGCAGGTAATCGTCCCTGCGTGAGAACCCCTCCCGGATATTAAAGACACGTTCTATATTCCAGATCCGTTCCCCGATTCTTAAAAGGGTTTCCATATCATTAAACTCCGGAACACCGGTTGCGGCATAAAGCATATCTTTCAGGTCTGCCAGGGTCAACACACCCAGGGCTTCCGCAAAAATACATACAATTCCAGAATCAAGAAGCGCTGTTTTGTCCTGATTGACTTTACACAATTCGGCCTTGCCCGAAACGGTAAATCTGTCAACGATATCTTCACCGATATATTCCTGATATGTCTGACCGACACAGTGACTGGCGCCCAGGGCAGCCGTTGCCAGGTTTAAGGCGCACGCTTTCAACCCTCTTGGCTCATATCCGGGCAGATCAAGCCCCTTAACCTGCATGGCAAATTGATCAGCGCCTTTACCGCTTTTTTCGGCTGCGTTTTTTGTGCCTTCGGCTAACAAATCGCCGATGCCTTCTCTTTCAACTATCTTTTTCAAAAGTACGATTATGGCTTCAGAATTGCCCCAGATCAGATCAAGACCGTCAAGGTCGTTTCTTTTCAGGATACCTCTCTGATAACATTCCATGGCAAATCCGATACAGCACCCTGCGGAAATGGTGTCTACCCCGTAATCATCACAGATCCGATTTGCTTCAAAGATCATTTCCAGATTGTTATTTCCGACCTCTCCCCCAAAAGCATAAAGCGTCTCATATTCCGGTCCATCCACGGCTTCACCGGCATAAGGCCCTTTTTTAATCTGCATAATGCTGCCGCAACGAATGTGACATTGGCAGCAATGTGCATCCTTCACAAAAAGAGTTTCAAGCTTATCCGTGCCCAGGGTATCCATTACCGCCTCCATAACCCCTTCCTGAAAATTCTTAAGCGGATACACCCCCACCTCATGCGCAAAATTCACTACAGCCGCGGTGCCAAGATGTTTAAAATCAGCAAGTTTAGAGCTTGTCTTTACAATTTCACTGTGTTTTTTAGTTATGCGTTGAAGCTTTTCCCTGTCAAAAACCCCGGGACGGCCACTGCCTCGCACAGCAATGGCCTTAAGATTCTTGGCTCCCATTACCGCGCCGACGCCTCCGCGGCTTGCAGTTTTGCGGTTATCGGCAATTGCGGCAAATCTGACCTTTTTTTCTCCAGCCGGACCAATTGAAACAACTTTGATCTTTTGATCCGTCAACTGCCTGCGGATGGCTGCTGCTGTCTCATGGTTCAAAAGACCCCACAGTTCATCAGCTGCTTTTAAAACCACGGCATCATCTTTAATCCATAGATATACGGGCTTTTCAGCTTTTCCCTCTACAATCAGAATATCAAATCCTGCAGACTTGAGTTCTGCTCCGAAATCACCGCCTGCAGTTGAGCGAAACATGCCGCCGGTTAAAGGAGATTTCGTGGTAACCATCCACCGGCCGCAGGACTGAGCGACCGTACCGGCCAGCGGTCCGTTTGTGAAAATAAGTTTGTTTTCCGGAGAAAAAGGATTAATTCCAGGTTTCAGCTCATCATAAAGGATTTTTGCGGCAGCCCCTCTGCCGCCGATAAAACCTTTAACCAGTTCAAGAGGCAGGGGTTCCACAGAAATATTTCCATCACACAGGTTGACCCTGAGGATTTTTCCCATATAAGCCTTCGGGAATGCTTCCATTGCATATCTTCCGGTTAGTCCTGTAAAAAAAAACACGGCCCCTGCGCCCGGCATGGAATCTTTGGCAACGATCAGCACACTTTCGCAGTATAAAGGTGGCGCGCTTGAGGTCAAACAAGTCTATACAGATATCAATAATGAGCGGTCCACAGCAGCGTTGTTTTTTCTGATCTGTTCGATCACTCCGATAAAGTCCATCATCGAAGCCTGTTTTAATTCTTCCAGTCTTTTTTTCCACTCAGGTTTTATCCCCGGCAAAGACTGAAGATGCTCGATTATGGAGCGGGCAAAACCGTAGGGATTTCCATTAAACGCATCAACGATTAAGGGCGACTTTTCAGCCAGTTTAAACAGACTGTCCATAACGTCAGCGCCCATCCAGTTGTTAAAGAGAAATCTTTTTGCATATTCAGCCATCTTCTGAAGATCGCTGGTCATCTCCAGGGCTTCATTGCACCACCAGTCGGCATATTCCTCAAACCCATTTTCGCCGGCAAACTCTTTTTCTATGGCCAGGGCACCCTTATAACCACTGGCCGTTGCCCCGGGATAAAGAGACTCTGCCATGGCCGCTGAATCGCCCAAAAAAATGGTGTTGCCCTTGTACGGTTCCTTCATGGCAGGATACATTTCCATAAGCGCGGAATGTTTGCCGATCATCCGCGCGTTTTTAAACCATTTTGAGAACCGGCTTTTTCTGGTGAAATACTCTATGGCAAACAGGTTGTTTGTGGCCGGTCCGTGAGCAACCGTCTCCATACGGTATTCCCTGTCAGCGTATACACAGGGAACCATAATAATATAGCCATCAAGCCCTACATTGTCCCTCCCGAATACACCGATGTCACCTTCATCAAAGGGGACTTCAACATTTTCCATATGATATTCAACTGTGGGTGCACTGTCCATAAGTGCCCGGTCTCTGTTCATCCCCAGCCGCTTTGCCACACGCGATGAGAGCCCATCAGAGGCAATAAGTTTCCGGCAGGTCATACTGCCTGTTTTTTTGCCGTTTTTACGTATGTCTATCTCCATTCCTCCGGGAATTTCACGGACATTGACAAGCATTGTTTTAGCATACAGAGGAATATTATAGCTGAGCGCCTCTTCATACAGACCCTTCAGCCATGTGGTTGGATCCATGGTATACATGAAAGGTTTTTTTATGGCGGTTGCCGTATAGATGATTCCCCCGTTTGAAATCAGATGGCTTTTGTGGACAGCCCTTGTTTTTCCCGGATATAAAAAAGTGAAACCGGCCTTCTCGAAGGTAAAAAGGGTCTTATCACCCCGGGGCTCACTACGGATATATTCTCCATTAAAATCCTGATCAGAAAGCAAAAAACCTGCAGCCGCCCGGTAATTCTTATCCAGACGCACCTTTATATCGATTCCCGCCACTTTAAAACCTCTTTTTGCCAGCTCAATACAGGCCATGAGTCCGGCAGGCCCGCATCCAACTGCAATTACATCATAGTCAAACATACGATCGGCTCCCACATCTTTTGGACTAATTTCCGTTTCATTAAAAACTTTAGTCAATCATACATTTACAAGAGGTAAACGGATCAAACCGTTAGAAATATGTATTGCTCAGAAAAACGGACATTACCTGACACTGGTAATCTTAACCGCTCCCCAGCCGCAGACATCCGTACAGCTGTGGCACCCGCAGCAGTTCTGCTTGAAAATATGAGATTTCTGATCCTCTCCGTCTTCAACAAACTGTGCCGCACCCACAGGACAGACCACAATACAGGAGTTGCAGGCTGTACACAAATCCGTGTCAATTTCAGGGTACGTGCGGCAGGACGGACAAAGATTAAAAAAGTTCATCTGATAGCAGTGGTCTTCTGCGATTTTTTCAAGCATGGGAAGCGGTGCAATGGGATTTCCACATTTTTCACAAACCTTTAAACTGTGCTCAACCTGCCAGTTGGTAATTTCACGCACAGGACCCGTGTCCCGGAACCCTTCAGGCGTACAGGAAATTGTCTGCTCAAGATCATTTTTTTTGATAATGCCTGTCGGGCAGACAAAGACACAGGATCCGCAGGCAATACATTTTTCAGAAGACTGATGAAAAGGTGTGTCCACGATCTTATCTATGCCGCTTCCTGCAAACTGGATCGCCCCAACACCCACCACCTCATCACAGGCCCGGACACACAGACCGCACAGAATACAGTATTCATTATCCTGCCCCCACTCAACAGGAGCTTCCGCCAAACCGTATTCCTTTGCCAGCTGCTGTATCACTTTCACATTCGGGCACCTACTCAAAAGAAGTGCAACCGCCACTTTCCTTCCTGCCAGCACCCGAGGGCTGTCTGTTTTAATCTCCAGCCCCTCTGCCACCGGACAGGTACATGAACTTTCAATGGAGACGTATTTCTCTCTTTTTATCTCAACAATGCACAGCCGGCAGGCGCCGTATGGCGCAAGCGCATCGCTGTGACAAAGGGTGGGAATCTTAATCCCGGCGGCGCGCGCTGCCTCCAGTACGGTTTGTCCTTCCGCAGCCCTTATTTTTCGTCCATTAATCCTAATCATTACCATCTGATGTGTTCCTTAATAAATTTGAAGCATATCACTGAAACAAACCGCCGGGCTGCATTATGCCGGCAGGATCAAGCCTGTCCCGCATCCGCTTTGCAAGGTCACGGTACGGTCCGATCGTATCAGCCACACCTTCCCGGGGCGCCCGGTCAAAAGGCAACACAACATGCCCCCTGCGAGCGCCGTACATTGGCAGAACAGCGCCGATCTTTTTTATAATCTCCTGCCATTTTGGATCACCGGGATGACTGTCAATACCGAATTCAGCAAAATAGTAGTGTCCGCCTTCAAAAGGATACATAATGGTTGACCGCCAGTATTCACCGTTCCCAAAATTCGGATCAGCAAAATCAGGATTATCCATAACCGCCTCAGTGTAAGTCTTGTACATATCAGCAAGCCGGTCCGGAGAGGAAAAACCCGCAATCACCCAGTTTGCTCCCCTGGAACCCCAGTATTTCATTGAATAATCAGAATAAAAACTGCCTGACATCCCGGCATGGGACTCTACAAAAGTTTCATAAGGTGGAAACTTGTCCACAAGGATTATTCCGCCGGTCTTTTTAGCCACCTTTCTGACCACAGACTCTTCATAGGCCAGCTGACGCTTGGTCCCCTCCATGGAAATGATCAGCTGGAACTCAGGGTTGGCCCGAACCATACGCTCCATAGCCTCTCGGGTGTCCGTAAAGTAGGAAGTATATTTGTTACCGCCGTAAAGGTTTATGCCCTTGCAGATCTCCTTGGTGGCAAGCTCAAGAAAAGCCTCAGATGCCCTGTCAATATCCTCATAAGCCACCCACAGTTCTTTGTAGTTCTCACCCCTGAGCCAGCATTTGATGGTCATCTCGGTCACAATACCGTTACTGCCCAGGGAATGTATGGGAAAAAGGTGCAAATCAGGGCCCGGACCATGGGGCCAGAAATCTTTACGGATAAAGGCATCCGAACCCGATCCCACTTTAAACAAGCTCCCGTCCGGCAGAACCATTTTGAAACCCACCAGGCCTTTCTCCTGACGGCCCACCTTATTGGTTACTTTTAGTCCCAGCCCGATGAGAATATTTGACATAATACTTGCAGTCGAGGGATTGCCCGGAACCGGGATAAACATGCCCCGCTTCTGAAGCTCACAGGATAATCTGGCAATGGACACATAGGGCTGAACCGTTGCTGTCATATTTTCTTCATCAATTTCAAGTATTTTGTCCATACGTTTCATGTCCACAAGAATACCGCCCCGGTGGGGCACACAGACACCAGAGACATTCAGACCTGTAGTCTGAATAGTAATGGGACATTTATAGGTTTTTGCAATGGCAACTACTTTTTGGACCTCTTCATTTGTTCCGGGAAGCACCACATAAAAGGGCGGTCGCATCACTGAGCTAAGGTCCTTGGGATACAGGTTTGCCTCACGGGAATAGGCATAAACAATTTCAGGATCTGCAGTTGCCCATTCGGATCCCACAATGTTTCTCAACTCATTTAGGATCTGTTCTTTTTCCTGCCCCATTGATTTAAGCCCCCTCAATATATGTGTTGACCAGCTCTGCCAGATCCATGATCTCAACTCCGTTTGCCCTGGCCTGAGCCCAGAGATTTTCCTTACATCCCGGACATGAGGTTATAAGCAGTTCAGCCTTTACATGCTTTATCTCTTCAAAACGCTCAGTGGCGATCCACTGTGAATACTCATTAAATGCTTCCTGCACCCCGCCGCCGGCACCGCAGCACCAGGCATTCTTCCTGTTTCGCGGCAGTTCAACAAGCTCAATTCCGGGAACAGCCGCAAGAATAGTACGCGGAGCTTCATACTCCCCCTGATGCCGGCCAAGATAGCAGGGATCATGAAAAACAACACGTTTCTTTAGGCCCTGCAGAGAAAATTTTCCCTCTTTTAGAAGACTGGCAAGGTACTGACTGATGTGTACCCCCTCAAATTCTTTTTTTAGCCCATAGGTTTCCAAATCACTGAAGGTGCTGAAACATTCTGCACAGGTAAAAACAACCTTTTTAGCACCGGATTCTTTTATCTGCCGGATATTGTGCTGCATCAGCGCAAGCGCTCCCTTTTCATCCCCCATATCAAGAAGCGGCCTGCCGCAGCAGCGTTCATCCTGAAGAAAGGAGATATTTATTCCCAGCTTTTTCGCAATAAGTTCATAGGCACTCCAGGCAATTTCAGTACGGTTAAATGAAGACCGGCACCCCACAAAAAAGACGACATCTGTCTGTTTCTTTTTCTGTTTTTCCTGTTCCGGCAGCCAGCCAAGCCGGTCCCGGTTATTCCGGTTGAGCCGGTTGAAATTCTTGTTTATGCCCTTGCGCATCTTTTCAAGCGGACCCGGCAATTGACCGCCCTGAGAAAAAAAATGATTGCGCATGGCCATTTCAAGTTTAAGCGGCTGCCGCCACTGGGTTGCTCCGCACCATTCTTCACAGGCACCGCAGGTGGTACAGGTATACAGGATGTGTCTGAGCCGGTCGGTTAATCCCTGCTTGCCTTCCATGACCCGCCGGGCAACTTCGCTTCTGCCGCTGGCATAGTAGGACTCATATCTGAAACGCTCACCCGGGGGACACTGTCTGCCGAATCGTTCATGTTCCGTGTCAGAGGGAAGCACATTTCTGCAGTACCCGCACTTGGCACAGCGCCAGGTCATCTCATAATAATCACCCAGTTTTTTTCTCAAAAGCGGATAACAGTATTCTTCCGGCATCGTGTTTCTTCCTACAGACTCCCGAAACAGAGCCCATTATAAGTTAAGTTTCCCAGGATTCATTATATTTTCGGGATCAACTTCATGCTTTATTTTTTTCAGCATACTCTTATAAACATCGGCTTTTTCATATACCTTGCCTGCCCACTCACCATAAGGCCGTGAAAAGAAAGCGCCCATCTTAATAAGCGTGGAACTGATCACCTGATAGAGCTGTTTCACTTTTGCAAGTTCCTGCACATCTGAAGGATCATAATAAAACGAATACTGGAAATGAACCCGGGTCGGTTCGACCGGCAATAAAAGAGACCCGATATTTTTAAAATCATACTGAAACTGCTGTGCGATCTGTCCAATAACCCGGTTAAAAACCGGTATCTGACGCGCCATGCAGATAAAAGGGATAACCGCATAGGCATTCTTATGCTTTTTAAATCTCATATACCCTTCTGGCTGTTCAATTTCATCCAGGATCTTTTTCGCAGCGTTTGTATCTGCCTCAAGGCAGTCAGTGAGAATAAAACCCATTTTTTCAGCAAGGTCCTGAAGATCCGCTTTCTGGTATGCCACTTTTTCTTTCTCTGCCCGCAGAACCATCACCACGGTTTTGGAAGGAAGTCTTTCTTTCAGCGTTAAAAATGCCTCAGAGCTGTCAGCAAGCAGTCCTGAAAGATAAACAGCATCTGCAATAAATATCTCTAAGGGTGAATCAAGCCGCTTGATCTCCTTTATAGCAGGCAGAACCTGCTCAAAAGAATCTGCAGGAATAAACAGCACCTGTTTTGTTTCATAGTCCGTCTTAAGCTTAATTGAAGCTTTGGTCATAATCCCGAGCGTTCCCTGCGATCCGAACCAGACCTTGTTAAAATAAGACGGCGTGGTACCAAAAGGGAAATAGGGCCGGTCGATAACCGGTATGGCTGCCATGCCGGTTTTAAGAAGCTCACCATTTGGCATCAGTACTTCCATGGTGAGTATTGATTCAGTACCGTATCTGGGCCATGAATACAAAGGCGACATCTCAGCATAGGTTGATACAATTGATGAAGAATCAGGCAGTTCTAAAGGGCAAAGCACCCTGAACCCCTTTTCTTTTGCGCTTTGCTGGAGCTGGGAAAAGGTCACCCCCGGTTCGATAACAGCATTCCTGTATACATCATCAATTAAATGAATCCGGTTAAGCCTGCCCAGATCAAGGGTTAGCCCGGGAACAGACGGGATTGAAGCGCCATGACCACAGCCTGGCGAGCTACTGGGAATAATTGGGGTCCGGTTAAGGGATGCAACTTTTAAAACAGCCTGTATTTCCTCCACACTGCCCGGTTTGACTGCCAAAAGCGGCAACCGATGGGGGATAAAACTGATATTATCGCCCCCGTAAATTTCAAGCGCATCAGGATCTGTCAGAACAAAGTCCTTTCCCACAATCGCGCTGAGCTGCTGGTGTAAGATATCCATAATTTACCTATTGAATCGCACCCGTTTTATAAATGTATTTCGGTTAGACTTTTTATAATAACTATGCGGTTATTAATAATACTCCGGTCAAAGCAATTTCTTTATATTCCTGCTATCACACAACATATTTCGCTTTACTTTTGCCATTCATATTTCGGCATTGAGAAATCAGGATGATATTCTCTGAGAATAATCTTATCCGGCACTATCTTAATCATGTTTAATGAGGAAAGTATTTTATCAATTAGCATTATTTTATCTTTTTCAGACATTTTTTTATCCTGAAACATCTGACTTCCAAGTTTTTCTGCCAAGGTATACATATTCCATTTTTTTGCTTTTGTTTTATATAACCGTGCATTGGAATGCATATTAATAATTTCCGCCTTCCCAAAAACCTGCAGGCTTTTCTGAACCGTTGTATGTTTCATGGGCTGTTCGTAGATGGCAGCGGAAACTTTTGCGTTTCTCTTTATGTTGGCAATTTTACCCCCTCCTTCTCCGAAAATATACAGAGTAAGTCCTTCATTAAAAAACTCAAGGGGCGTTGCCCGGGGTACATCCTTGTAACAAGTTGCAAGCACAAGACTGTTTCTGTGGATGGTACCGCACCGGTATTTTCCCTTTTTCTCATCAATAAGCCCGCATGAGTTGTCCAGAAATTCAATAATCTCTTTTTTAATTTGTGCCTTTGTCTTCTTCTGTTCATCTACCATTACATATCTCCTTTTACATGCAAAGGTTTATAGAATAAACTGCGTTTTGCCTGTAAACAATGATTAGGGTTATTTAAAAATGTTAGTTAGGCATAATATCACTTTTTTTCTATGTCCCCCCAAAGATCCGGATCAAATTCAACCAGTTCCTGCATCACAACCAGCATCTCAAGAATGGTAACCCAGTCAGAATGAGGAAGACCGGAAGCCCAGGAAACCTTTACCTCCTCCATACCGATCACCCACATCCAGCGGTATCTGCCCAGAAGGGTACGGATAAATAAATCCTTTGTCAGTTCCAGGTCAAGTTTCGGGTTTTCTGCCTTACCCGGTTTAACTGAGAACACGGAACTATTCAGTGAAACAGTAAAAGAGAATTCAACATCTCCGTCTTTTACCCTTATACCGATAAGCTCGCCATCATTCAGCTGTGTTGAACCGCCAAAGGGATAACAGCGTACAGCCCTGACCTGGGCACTGGCTCCCTGCTGACGCGCCCGGATATAATGGCCGTCAGGCACACCGGAAAAGTTCTTAAACCCTTTGAGCCGACGTCCAAGTTCCGGATCAGCATTTAAATAATCTTCGTATTTTTTTATAAATTCCTGAATAAAGTCCATAAACCTTTTTAATGGATTATCTGTTATTTTATTTCCTGCTGCCTGAACAGGGGTTCTGCTATTGCAATAGCAGCATTTTTAAAAACCAGGGCACCTGTGGGACAGTTTTCAACCAGCAACGATAAGCCTTTCGTATCCACCAGCGAAAGCATTGTCTGGTCAGCAGGCCGGATACGTTCATCAAAGCCGCGGCCAACGACCTTCATCATCTCAGACCCGACCAGCTCCTCTGCCGTACGGACACAGGTTCGGCACTGAATGCACTTATGCGCATCATATATAACATCCGGATGTGTATCATCACAATCGTACTCCCGGCACTTTCCAGCATACCTGCTGCTCTCTGCCTCAAAAAGACCGGCATATTTTCGCAGTTTACATTTCTGAGAACTTCTGCATCCGCATTCAATGCACCTGAGGGCTTCAGCCATTGCCTCTTCAGAGCTAAAACCAACTGCAACTTCTTCAAAGCCGGATACGCGTTTACCAGGTTCAAGTTCCGAAACCCGGATTCGGTCAGCTTTTTCATGTTTCGAAACAGCTTCTTTGGGGATATTCTCAAGAGCCCCCATGGTATGGTTATAGGTTTCTGCTTCTCCTGAAACGCGTTTACCCCGCAAAAACTGATCCATGGAAATGGCTGCCTTTTTCCCCGAAGCCACAGCATTTACAACCGTTCCCGAACCCATGGTACAGTCACCCCCGGCAAAAACACCCTTTAGCGAGGTCTCCATGGTTTTTTGATTTATGCGGATACCCTCATTTGATTGTTTATGATCTATCTGTTCTGTTAAATTTTCAACACAGCTTAAATCAGCCTTTTGCCCGGCGGCAATAATCAGCATGTCGCAGGTTTCTGAAAGAGTTTTAGATTCGTCATAAGCGGGATCGAACAGACCTTTTCCGTTAAAAACAGCTATGCAGCTTTTCAGCTCAAGCCCTTTTAAACCACCCGCCTGGCTGACAATTTTTCCAATTCCCCATCCATTATGGATAATAATACCTTCATCAAGAGCAGCCTTTATTTCATCTGTTTTTGCTGGCATCTCTTCTTTTTGCTCAAGGCAGTAGATACATACCTCTTTTGCCCCTTTCCGCATTGCCACACGGGCTGCATCCATCGCAACCCCGCCGCCGCCGATCACGATGACCTTTGCCCTCAATTTTTTCCCCATATCTCTGCCCTGTTCTCGCAGAAAGGTCAGGGCCGGTACAACCTCTGCGCCAATCTCTCCCTCAACATTCAGGCTTAAGGGAATCTGTGCGCCAAGCCCGAGAAAAACAGCATCATAATCGCTTCTTATTTGCGCAAGTGTAATCTCTTTTCCAAGGCTCATATTACAGCATATTTTTACGCCCAGTTTTTTAATATATGAAATTTCACGCTCAATCACACTTAGCGGCAGCCGGTATTCAGGAATGCCGTATCTAAGCATACCGCCGGGAAGAGCACCCGCGTCAAAAATTGTACAGGCATGCCCCAGACCCTGAAGAAAAAAAGCTGCGGTCAAACCCGCAGGACCGGCCCCGACAATGGCCACTTGTTTACCAATTGAAGGAAGCTGTACCGGCATCGCCTCCGCTTCTTCCAGACCCGTGGAATAGAAAACATAGCGTTTAAGCGCACAGATAGCAATAGGCTCTTCAATCAGCTGTCTTCGGCAGGCCTCTTCACAGGGACGATCACATATCCGTCCCAGTGTCCCGGGAAAGGGAACAGCATATCTGATCAGGTCAAGCGCTTTTTGTGTTTCATTTTGGACAATATAATTTATAAAACCCGGAACATCAATACTCGCAGGACAGGCACTCATACAGGGTCCCAGACAATCTCCCAAATGGTCTGACAGGAGCAGTTCAATACAGGTACGGCGCACTGTTTTGACCCTGTCTGTTGTTGTCCGCACCACCATATTATCAATTACTTCTGTTGAACAGGCCGGAACCAGCTCAGTTTGCCCTTCTACTTCAACCGCACAGACATTGCAGGCTGCCTGGGGAGCAAGAAGCGCACTGTGACATAAGGTCGGAATATAAACACCCAACTTTTCTGCAACAGCAAGTATGGTTGTACCCGGCTCAATTTCAATTAAATGATTATCAAGTGTTATTTTAACCTTTTTCATAGCCAAGTTTTCTATTAACCCTTTATTTTTCCAAAGCCCTGTTCTGACTTTAAAAAACCCTGTAAAGAAATAACTGGTTTTGCAGCAAGTTTACCAACTTCACACAGGCTGGTAGCGCTGATCTGCTCAGCAAGGTCAGAAAGGGCATCAACATCATCACGGGTACAGCGCCCATCATAAAGGTGATTAATTGTTTCCATCATCCGTTGGGTTCCTATCCTGCAGATGGTACATTGGCCGCAAGACCTGCTCTGCAAATACTCGATAAAGAATCGAACCGCATCAAGCATGGAGACAGGTTCATCAAGAATAACCCTGCCGCCGCGACCCTTAATAAGGGCATGTCCGGTCATTTCGTCATAATGAATACAGGGATCAAACAGGTCAACAGGCAGTTTCTGCTGAGCACCAATCTCATCGCAAAGACCCTCTATTGAAAAGTGTTCGGGAAAATCACATCTCTGAACCGGTCCATGCAGAAGACAATTCACCCGTTTGCCGGTTTCAGACTGAACCTGTGAGGGAAGCTTTGTTCTTTTTTTTACCCGGTAACCGGCTAAACGCTTTTCAAACATTTCTTCCGAATAGGTCTTATCATTCTTCATAGGCAAGATATTTTTTTGGATTTTCGATCATCATCATATCCACATCTTTTTGTGAAACACCGTAAGCATGTTTTAAGATTGGGATGATTGTTTCCAGCACATGGCTGTAGCCGTATCCCCCGTATTTTTTATACATGGTCTTCATGTAGCATTCACAGGAGGGCAACAGCTGATCGGCATATCCTTCTTTAATTAACTGGGCCAGAACTTCCATCCGCTGCCTGTTGTCATAATTAAGCCCATATCCCAGGCCAATCAGATAGGTCTCATCATTAAACCCGTCAAAGCTCAAACCGATACCCCTGTCAAGCAAAGACCGCAGCAGATCAGGATTACAGGTAAAACAGTCTGAATGATTCATGTAAAATTTATCAAGATCCGCCCCTTCCTGTTCCACAATATCAAGATACTGGTGAAGGCAGCTCTCTTTAAGGGGTTTTTCTTTTACATAGGTGATAAGTTTCGGGTTATAAAGCAGCTGTTCATGGCCGTTAGGATGTGCGCAGAAACACCGGCCGGTCTTCACCTGTGCGCGGCAGCAGGCAATAAAACACTTTTTTTCATCCTCAGTATTAAAAGCGTTAAATCCTCCGCCCACCCCCACTTTTATGATACCGGCTTTAATCCCGTCACACTCAATTGGATAGCCGTAGCCCGGGCCCCAGTTGTATTTGCAGCCTTCTGTGAGTTCTTTAACCACAATATCACACAGTTCATCTGCTGTTTTTTCCTTCACATAGGGCGGATGGGTAGGCGCCAGATACCAGCCGCTAGCGCATACAATATTAACACCACTGGCAATGGCCATTTTTCGGTGCCCCATGGGGTCACGGGTAGGCAGGTGGGTTGTTGGGCAAGTATCTACGATTGTAGAACACCCTGCCATTTTAAGATCTTTTAGTTCCTGGATCACCATATCCAGGTCATCAATAATCAGGTTGTCTCTGCAGGACAGCGGGTCAATGCGCAGTCTTCCCAGTATTTCAATAGATACCTTTGCGTTTTTTATAAAAGCCCCGGATGAAGCCTTGTGCTCTGTATACCAGTTGGATATGTCCGTGGTCGTATGCATGTGACAGTGCGTCACCCCAAGTTCATCAGGTGTGATCTCCCCGCACACAGTCATGACCTTTTTACGTCCCATAATGCCTTCTCCCTAGTTATAGCTTTACGCTTTTTTAAAAACCATTACAAGGACAGCCTGAGAGATCACCCGTTTCCGTTTAAATATGACGAATATCTTAATAAATCAAGTCTTGTCTTATTACTCAGTAAAAAGGCAAACATATATTGTCGGAGTAAAAGCTGTCCCCGTATTAATTAAGCGTAACCGCTTTGCCTATTCACAGTTTTTGACTCAGTATCCGAATTTCAACAAGGCCTGGGGTGTATAATAACCTGGAGAATGTTTCATCCCGGTCTGGCCCAGTACAGTCTTGGTAAAAAGCATCAGAGAACTGTGCATCCTCGGCACATCCAGGGCATACTGGGCAGCCAGAACATGGAGGTTTTCACCGCTCGCCTGTGATGGAACCTCCTTAAAATAGGCTTCCATAACTTTCCACAGTTTACCATGCTTATCATATTTATCCGCATAAACGATCAGCCAGGACTCAGGGTCAATATACCAGACCTCACGACTGTAGATATAATTGGGATCCCTACTTTTAACATCGATCTTGTAGAGATTCATCCGTTCCCGTTGAACCCCGTTTGGCAAAGGTTCTCCTTCCTTGTGATATTTATTGAGAAGTTCCGGATCCTGGCAGTGTCTGCTTACCAGAAGTTCGGTTTTACCCAGCAGTTTGTAATCATTGGCAGTAACCACCCAGTTCCAGATATTCTGATCATTATAAGTCATATCTGAAATTGATATGTGCCGCTGCCGCTGATTGGTTGCCCTGCGCACAACCCGCCGGGTCGTATTAGAAAACTCCCATGACCCATAGTCCCGGCCACGGTCATTCCACTTGATGGTCATAGCCCGCATACCTTTAAGCTGTATCGGGAAATTAAAAACCGTATGATAGACCCAGTAAATATCCTTTTTGTTGTTGGGAATATTAGGTACCGGCGCGGCTTCGCGTCTTCCGGTAAAATAGAGCGCATCCTGGTCAACATCCAGAGTCCGGTCATATTTTCGCCGCCCGTCAACAATGGGGCCGGATGAGAGGTCATATGAGCTGTCACCGTGGTTATTGTTGTCAAAGTTATAAACCATCTCCAGCGGTGTGGTTGCATTTGGAAAAGGAATGCCGGATACATAATTCTGTAAATTACCCTTCTCATCAAGAGTACACTTGCCTTCCCGGGTGAATTTAATTTCCGATATTGTGGGTTGATAAGTTTTATACGGAATAATCTCAAACCAGGATTCTCCCCATTTTTCCGGGTCTTTTAATAGCGTATAAAAATTTTCTGGGAGAAATTCCTTGACATCATCCACATTGGCGCTGGTTATTTTTTTTCCAGCCCAGGTCTTTTCCCAGGCCCTTACCTTTTCCAGCTCTGTTTCTGTATAAGCTGGGACAGGATAGGTTATTTCTTTGGCCCGGGATGGCGCACTTATTATTATTAAAAATAAGAGCGCTGCTGCTATTCCCGGTAAGAATACAGGCAACATTTTTCCTCTTTTCATATTTTTATCCTCCTTATTAGTTTCTTGTAATACCATGGCTGCAAAATCTACTACTCCGGTATGGTTGGAATCAATTTATTAAAAATCATATTTTGCAGAAAAAATAACCTGGTTATTATACCTGCCAAGTCCATCCGGTTGGTAGTCCTCATTGAACTGCTGGTACGCAAGAACATATGTCCAGGAGTTTGTAGGCTGTAATACTATGCGGATCAGCCCCATGGTGCCTCCGTTGGCATTGTAAGCACCATAAAAATCAGTAACCAGTTGGTAATTAAGAAAGAAAGCAGTAACATTAAATGTCATTTTTGTTTTCGTTGAGTCCCTGCCGGTATCTCCCATGATGTAGTTTCCGGACTCTTTGTCATACTCGTGGTTCAGCATCCAGTAGTTATACCAGGCAACTGTCATAGCGACAGGGGTGTGGCGGTTCCACGCACCGGAAACAACAGGCAGCTCAACGTATCTCTTAACTGACAGCGAAGTAGTAATAAGGTCCTTGTCCTTTGTGTTGGGAGCAATTGGCCCGCCGGTACCGTAGTGATAAGTTTTATTGGAGTTGTAGGTACTCTCACCCCGAATCAATAGTTTCGGTTTATTCCATGTGGTAGAAAAGGAGAAAGCAGTTGAGTGAAAGAACGGGTATTCGAAAACAGCTCCCGTCGGCTGCAAAAAGGGTAGATTTAAAGCCGCCAGTATAAAATTTCCATATCCCTTTGAACCATCACTTCCAGCCGCAACCGGTGTGTCCTGGCGAGAATAAAAATGAGAAACAGACCAGTCAATACCTTCCCAGAGATTAGAATACCCTTTGATCCGAAGCCCGAGTTCAAGGTTCTTGAACGTCTCAGACGGACAGTCTCTACGAATACGAGACAGGATTAAATTAAATGGAGCTGTTGTAGAATTACCGGCAAAGAAGCCGTGTCCTGCAACCGGCAGCCGCGTCTCCACAAAATTAAACGGTATGACTATCAGCTCAAAAGCCAGATCCTGCCAGGCACCGGGCGGAGTGTAAAATAATCTGGCCATCCAGAGACCAAGCTTGTAGTCCTCCCAGGCAGGGAAGGCAACAGCATACTTTACATCCATGGGGTTGATCAGGTCCGCCACCTGCTCTTCGGCTGTTTCCCCCCAGCTGACAATCTGCTTTCCCAGTCTCATGTTGAACACATTACCATACCCTATCTCCACATAGAGTTCTTTTAGCCATTCTTCACTGTCACGGGGTCTTTGGGCATCCTTGTAATTACTTCTGCTCCCTGCCTCACTCCTGATGGAATGACGCATGGGTGAATCAATGTCAAGCGCAAAATCATAAAAATAGGCAGCCAGACCGTAGAACTTAATATTCCAGGTACTGCTCTCTTTTAGTTTATACACCAACTCCGGCCTGAGCGTTGTTCTGAAACTGTTATAACGTATATCACGCGACCCCTCATGGGTCTTAACATTAAGCGTCTGCTGGATGCTAAAACTGAGATCAATTTTGTCGCCAAAGGCGTCTAAAGCAGCCGCTTTTCCCCCGATTACATGGACCAAAGCAATTGTTAAAAAAAGTATAAAAACTCTTTTTTCCATTGCACGCCCTCCTTTTAAGGTAAAATTTTATTATCACCGTTTCTGGAGTGATAAAGATTCTGTTTTCTTTTAGCCCTCCCCCCTTTCTGCTATTTATTTTCAGTTTTTGTTTCCCCGATTAAAAAAGCCGGTTTAAAAATAAGCGTGAGTATCGGAACCAGAAAAATCGCTCCCAGACAATTCAAGAAAAGGATCACTGCCAGCATCATGCCCATCTGTGCCTGAAACTTAAGCGGTGATAATACCCACACCAGAAGCCCCAGCACCAGGGTACCTGCGATATAGATGATGGACTTGCCGTAGGTCTGGATTGTTCGGATCAGCGCCTCTTCCAGAGATTTTGAAGGGTCCCGCTTTTTCTCTTCCTCCAGCCGGGCAAGCAGGTAAATACCATAATCAACGCCCATCCCGATACCAGCTGCTGAAACCGGAAGTGTTGAAATAGAAAGACCGATTTGAAAAATAGCCATATAAGCAAAAGCCATAAAATTGGACAGGGCCAAAGGAAGCATCAGAATAAGTCCGGCCTTATAAGACCTGAAATTAAGCGAACAAAATACAAACACTCCGAAAAGCGCGATCAGCAGGGTCTGCAGCTGCTTTTCCGCAACCACTTCATTAATGGCTGCCTCAACCCCGATAACCCCCCCGGCCAGCTTATAGGTAACAGCGTCTTTGTCTTCCAGCTGTGAATGATTATTGATAAACTGCTTGGCTGTATTAATCGCCCGTTCTATAGTGGGCCCGGTCTTATCTTTAAACAAAACCACAATATTTGTATACCGGTCATGATAGTCAAGAAACCGTTCAAGGTATCCCGGATCAACTCCCCCGCTTGCCATCTGCTGAAAAAGCTGCAGGATCGCCTCTTCTTTTTCCGGAAACCCGTACCATTTGGGATCATCCGCATGCAGCCCCTTGTTCATGGCAAAAAGCGGCTGAATGATATTCTGGGTGCCCACAGCCCCTGAGTTTTTCTGCATAAAACGCGTAAAGTTATGGATATCTTCCAAAACACGCACCGTCTTAAGCGCATTTCGTTCTTCACCGGATACAACAATATAAAGAGGATTGATCAGGGGATGGGTTTTATTAATGCGTTCACTGTCCTGGTTATAGCGGGAATCATCATATAAATAGTTTGACCCCACTTCGGCATCTCCCACGATCAGTTTTTCAGACCAGTAGTATGAAAACCCAAGCAGGATCAGAACCACAATAATAACCGTATAGCGGCCGCGGCGGGCAATAAGCCAGGGGCCCAGCCAGTCTGCAAAGCTGTTTGCAAAACCGGTCCGTGTTTCTTCCTTCTCCCGCTCCTTGGCAATATGCTTTAAAAATCTTTTAGAGACAGGGCAGTAGGTTAACAGTACCGGCGTAAAGATGAGACCGATAAACACAGTAATGATTGACCAGAAACTGCAGGCGATCGCCATGCTCCGCAAAAGCGGAATAGGAACGATCGCCACAATGGCAATTCCAAAAGCATCGGTAATCACGCTGGTGAGCCCCGGCATAAACATCTGTTCAATAACTGTTTTCCCGGCTTTAAGCCGGTCGCCGTGGACAATACATTCTTCATAGAACCGGTTATACAGCTGGTGAGAATGTCGAAAAGCCATCAGCGCTATGAGAAAGGGCATCACAATAATAAGCGGATCCAGATTATAGCCCAGTAAGCCCATAAAGCCCAGGCCCCATATCCCGGAAATAAACCCTGCAGAAGGCACCAGCAGCGTTGCCCACAGAGACCGGTAGGCAAAAGCCAGCAGCAACGGGATCACCAGGGCCGTACCCACAAGAATAAGGTTCACCTTATCCACCATAAAACCGATGATACCGATATGCATGGGATAGCCCACGATGGAAAGCCGGTGAACATCATCCTCAACCGCATCCCGGATCCGGGTCAGATCCCGATATATCCGTGTATAATCCAGTTTGTCTTCATAAAAATCAGCCGTGATCAGGGAACGCTTGCAGTCATAGGAAACATATGACCCGTAATACCTGGGATTAGAAAAAATTGAATTCTTCAGCTTCTTTATTTCTTCCGGGGTTTGAGGGATATTCGGCCACATCAGGTAATCAGACTCAATCCCCCAGGAAGTGTATTTTTGAACAGTAACTTTCTGATGGGCAATAGAAACGATCTTAAACCGGTTGGCTCCCGGGATCTTTTCCAGTTCTTCAGTCACATACTTTATTTTAGAAAGGGTTTTGGGATTAAAGATATCTCCCTGTTTGACCTCCATAAGCAGGGTCAGCTGATTGGCGCCGCCGAATTTTTCCTGAAATTCATTATGCACTTTTATATAGGCGTGGCTTTGGGGCAGCAGATCGGAAAAACTGGTAACAACCTTCAGTTTGGGAATTTGTGTTGCCCATAGAACCGTTAACACTGTAATTATTATAATAATCAAAGCGCGATATCGAATCAGCAATTCTGAAAATCGTTTCATTTACTCTCCTCTATTTCAGGAATATCCCGGAAACCCCATTCCAGTCATCTCCGTTGTTATCCGTATGGATGATGGTACCCAGTGCCCCGACAATCCACCCATTTTGTCCATCTGTTAATACCATATCCCTCAGCCAGAATTTTGTTTTCATCTTATCTTCAACAGGCTCCCAGGTAGAGCCGCTGTCAGAAGAGACCAGATAGCTTCCCTTGCCGCCGATCGCCCAGCCCGTTTTGTCTTTCACAATAATCTGGTACAGGGTAAAGTCGGTTTTCGGGGTAAGCCGTTTCCAGGTTTTACCGCCATCCCGGGTATGAATAATAATTCCGTCCATGCCCGTTACCCAGCCTGTATCAACAGAAGTGAAGTACACCCCGTACAGATTGGGGGGCGGCGGCGGAAAATCATTTTCAGGTTCTATCGGTTCAATCTCTTTACAGATCTGGGGCGACCAGGTCTTTCCGCCATCTGCGCTAACATACAGGGTACTGTATTCTCCAGCGATCCAGCCATGTTTTTCATCCACAAAAAAGACCCCATTATAGTACCGGTCTTCATCCCATCCCTGCTTGATCCAGTTCTTTCCCCCGTCTGTGGTATGTAGAATAGTTCCCATGCTGCCCACAATCCAGCCGATTTGTTCATCTATAAAATGCACATTAAACAGTCGGTTGGTATTGCCGCTCTTTTGTTCATACCAGTTTTGACCGCCATCCGTGGTGTGTAAAATAACGCCGAACTTACCCACCATCCAGCCTTGAACGTCGCTCACAAAGCAGATATCATACAGATCTGTTTTGACCGGAACCTTCTGGACATTCCAGCTTTCTCCCTTGTCTTCTGTATGCAGCACAATCCCTTCAAATCCGCTGACCCAGGCTTTATCTGATCCCCGGGCATCAACACCGAACAGATGTTCAGCAGTCGCCATTTTCTTAGGTAAAGGTACTGAAGATTTATCCTTACTGGACGTTTTTGAACATGCAGCACACAAAATAATCAGCAGCAGTATTAATAAACGTTTGGTCATTAAACAGGCTCCCATAATCAACCCATACTGTTTATATTTTCCAGGCACACGAAGATCAGCGCCTGGAACGACAAGCGGGTTATAAATCAATTATCTTTTATTTTCGAGTCGCGTCAGGAATCAGAACTCGGCAAAACCAATATGGGGATTCATAATATTATTCTTATCAACAGCCCTTTTAAACTTCTTCGCTGCATCATAAAAATTACCGGTAATATTCGGTGTTAAGGGGTCCCGTCCCACTGTCCAGAGACCGCCGCCCATGAGCCAGGGAACAGCGCCCATGTTTTGGATCACCTCCCAGACACCTTTAATATGCTCGGGACTGGTATGGTCATAGGCAAATATATATTCAGCGATCACATAATGACCCCACTGATAGGTATACAGCTGAGCGCCGGAGCCAATCTCTCCGAATCCTTTTTCAGGGTAATCCATAAATGCTTTTACTTTTACAGTTCCCTCTTCACACCGTTGCACATACTCCGGGACCTGGTCAACTGACAGATAGCCCATGTTACTCATGATGATCCCCAGGTTACGCATCAGACGCGGACTGTTCGACTGTCCCCAGCCCTTGATATTCTGCTCATGCCCCCGGTACACCTCCACCACTTCAGGCGGTGCTATCCGTCCGCCATGCTTTTCAATGATCTCAACGGCAAGTTCATATTGAAACTCAACCGTACGCTTTGTCCCTTCAACACCCATGCCCAGCATATATTTCGGTGAAGCCTTGGAAAGCCGAATAGCTTCCTCACGGGTTTCTGCTGAGTATGCCCCCTGAGTCCAGGCCGGCATAATAAAAAGCCCCCTGCCGATCTCCTTATGCAGCAATTCGATCAGGCATTGGGTAGGCGTGTCAAAATCTTCAAAATAAGCCCAGATGCTTTCATAAGTTTCCGGATAGGGGTGAAGACTCCAGGTAATTTTTGTACATACACCAAGGGACCCCAATGCGAAAAAAGGAAGATAGGTCAGGGTCGGCCCAGGGCCCTGCAACCAGTGATTCACCCCGAAAATATTCGCACTTGAGGACGTATTCAGGACCGATCCGTCAGGCATCACCATTTCAAGAGACAGAATATTCTGAAGACCCACGCCGTATTTTAGTCCGGCAAATTTATTGATGCCCTGAAAAATATTGGTGGCATTATTTAAAGACGGCCCCGGTGCCCCGGTAAAATAAGGGCGCCATGGAAAATCCTCTTTTTCAACTTTTTCTTTAAAATAACCGGTGAGGGTGGTCACAAACACGCCGGATTCAACAGTTACTGTAAGATTATCCGGATCAATATGAATACCTTTCATCCGCTTCATATCTATCATGATCCCGCCGGTTGCCGGAATAGAGCCGGCAAGAACCGCTGCCCCGCCGCCGATAATATTCACCGGAAAATTGTACTGATTTGCAATACGCATCACATTCTGGACATCCAGAGTCGAACCCGGCATAACCACCATGTCAGGACGGCGTTCCGGATATATTTTCAAACTATCACTGAACAGGTCACGTGAGTAAGGAATACGGTCAACCGGTTCATCAGAAACCCATTCTTTCCCCAGACAGTCTTCCAATTTTTTCTTTACTTCACTCAGCATTAGGTGCCTCCTTATTTTTTACTTTTTTATCGGACCAAATATCGACTCATTCAGCAATTCCACAACATCCACCAGTTCCATGGGTGAACCGACATTATCCATATAATCGCCTAAATTCTGCATACAAAAAGGGCAGGCTGTTGACAGCAGCGCAGCGCCGGTTCCTTCAGCCTCTTTGATCCGCCGGGCAGCAGTTGCCTGGGCAAATTCAGGTTTCCCGGTGCGCACTCCGCCGCCACCGCCGCAACAGAACGCATATTCCCGTTTGCGGGGCATCTCTACCAGTTTGAGACCCGGTATTGCCTTTAAAATCTCCCGGGGCGGATCAAATATTTTGGCGTGCCGGCCCAGGTGGCAGGGATCATGGTAGGTAACTGTTTTGTTCACCTTGTATTTGGGTTTCAGTTTCTTCTGTTTGATAAGATCTGCCAGCATCTCCACACCGTGCTGAACGTTATATTTCAATTCTCCAAGCTGTGAATACACATGGCCGATGGTGTTATAGCAGCCTGCACACGGTGTCACGATGGTCTTTACCCCAAGTGCATTAAACGTCTCTATGTTTTCTGATCCGTATTTTTCAAGCACATTGACATATCCCAGATTAAATGCTGTTGATCCGCAGCACTTCTCAGAATTTCCCAGTATTCCAAAATCAACCCCTGCTTCATGCATCAGACGGGCAATACTCTTTATGTTCTTTACCAGCTTCGGGTCCATGACATAGGTACAGCCCGGATAAAACAGCACCTCAGCCTTTTCCGTATCCGTTGAAAGGTCCTTTATCTTAAAATCTAGACCTTTGGTCCAGTTTGAACGCCGAGAACGGGGTTGGCCCCACGGATTATCATAGGTCTGTAAATTCTGGACGATTGCCTTCTGAGCCGGCAGGGGTCCGACGCCTGCCTCAACTGCTTTTGAACGCATCCACCGGATAATATCGGTTGGGTGCAGCTGATTGGTCCGCTCACAGGTATACTGACAAAAACCGCAGGTGGTGCAGGAATAGAACACATCCACCATCCGGTCTGACCATTCCAGCTGGCCCCGCTGATAAGCCACTGCTGCATAGTTCCGGCCGGAAGGATAATATGATTCAAAAAAGTAATGGGATCCCGAAGGACACTGCTGCCCGGTCTCCTGTCCCATAATCTGCTCGGCATGGACCGTTCTGCAGTTGCCGCACCGGGCACAAAATTCCGCTTTTTTCCAGATATCATCATCTAATTTAAATTTATATTTCATTCACCCTCTCCTTTATTTAACTCCCCCGGACTAAAAATACCTACCTCAGGGCAAGCTTACCCGGATTCATAATATTGTTAGGATCATAGAGCTCTTTTAGCATCTTCACTTTCCGGTGATAGACCCCCATTTTGGAATATACTTCTTCAGCCCACATGGGATACGGCCTCGGGAAAAAGGCCCCTGCCTGAATCAGCGCATGGCTAATATGCTTAAATACTGCTTTAGCCTCAGCTGAATTCTTTTTATTATTATTACGGTAATACAGGTTTGGCTCAAAATAGTAACTTCCGCCAAAATTCAGCGGCATGATCATCCAGCCCAGTTCTGCCGGACTGTTGCCATTTTGACTGGCCGCCTTGAGGGTTAGATCATAAAACGGTTTAACCTGGGTTTTGGATGCCATACAGGCAATATAGCTGCATCCCCCCATGTATCGCCGCTGATTAAGCATGCCCGCGGGGTGATCGATTTCCTTTACCAAACGCTGCTGAATATTTTTTACACCGGACAAATTTTCATCCGCTTTAAGTCCAAACCGCTCCAGCACATCCTGAATATCAAGTTCTTTGTAAGTCAGCTCCTTTTTCATACTCCCTGAAATACCGATCACCAGGGTCCATGGCGGCAGCACTTTACAAAGAGCCTTGATTTCCGCCTTGTTTTTTGCCAGCATACAGGCCAGATACTGTCTGTCCACCACAAAAAACTCATCATTTACCTCCTGACGCATCAGGGCCTGAGACATCTCTCCCAGTTTGTCAATATTATCCAGCGCCACAAACAGAAACTTTCGGTCCGGATTAATATTTTTGAGCGTTACAGCAGCCTGAACCCCGATTCCCAGTGTTCCCTGAGCCCCGAAAAACAATCGGTTGATCACTGCAAAATTGGTTGCCCAGTGATAGGGACGGTCTGATGCGGAAAGGGCCATCTGCCCGGTTCCCAAAATCTCACCCGTGGGCATCACCATTTTAACGGTCAGGGTTTCCCAGGTTTTATAGCGCGGCCACAAATACAGAGGTGTATGTTCTAGATACGTAGCCAGTACCGAAGCTGTCTCCGGCACACCCACAGGGGTCATGGGTTTTAAGCCTACTTTTTTTGCCTCTGCTGCCAGCTGGGCAAACGTAACTCCCGGCTCAATAATCGCGTTACGGGCAACCGTATCGATGAGTTCGATCCGGTTTAACCTTCTCAGGTCAACCGTGATCCCGACTTCGGTTGGAATATGCGCCCCTTGAAAGGTTGTTCCCGAGCTGAACAAAAACAGCGCCACCTGCTCACGGTTGGCCAGACGAACAATGGCCTGGACCTCTTCCACATCTCCGGGCCGGGCCGCGCACAGGGGCAGCAGAGATTTGACAAAACTGCCGTCACAGGCATAGGTTTCAAGTTTTTCGGGCGCAGTAATCACATTTTCTTCACCCATAATTTTCTTCAGTGCTTTAATGATATACTTTTCATCCACCATAACTCAGCACTCCAATTCTTTAACAAGTTTTAAAATTTCCGGGTTCTTGACTGTCATTTCATGGGAAAGCAGTAACATCTCAATAATCGTTGCCCCGTTCCAGTGCGTAAAATTCGGTGTATCAAAGCTCAGGGATCCTTTCGGGTCAAGGATACTGTACATCAGCTTATGCTCTCCAATCAGAACATCCTTAAAAACAGTCCCCGGAACTTTCCAGCACAGAAGCGGTTTTTTTGCCGTTCCTTGAGACATTACAAATTTGCCTGATTTCACATCCACTTTATAAGCCGGATAATTTCCCACTTCAAGCTGAACTGCTGTTTTCCCCTCAATGCTGGAGTAAGTGCTTTTGTTCCGCTCGGAAAGTTCCTGGTCTGCATTGAGCGTCTCCTCCCAGGCTTTCATAATTTTTTTCAAGACATCCATAATCAAAAAGTCCTTTTAATTTTGTTTTTAAGCTGAAATATTCCTCTTAACTGATTAAGACTCTTCTACCCTGGTTTTTATAAAATTATGCATTTCCTCTCCGATAATTGAGAAAATCTTATTTGCCTTCTGAAGCCGCTTCAGCTGTTCCGGGCTTGAACTATCCATCAGGGCCAGCCCTAGGCCGGTCAATTCCCCCAGACGAAGCAACCGGCTGGTAAAAAATTCAATGGATGAACTGTAAAAATCATCCCGCAAACGAAAATAATCGCACCGCTCTCCTGGAAGACTGATCCGCTCAACCCAACCGGAATATATAAGCTGCCGTATGGCAACGCTGATAGAACTTTTGCTTGCCTGAAGTTCTTTTACAATGGAGTTCAGATTCTGCTGTGACGGATCACAGATCAAGAGCCAGGCAATAATCCGGCCGTCCATTAGTTTTGCTAACCTAAAATTGACCCATTTACAGCATAAATGCTAACCGAAAATTGACCCATCTGCAACCAACTTCTGATAAAAAGATTTTACACAAGATATAAATCTATTATCGGAGGCAAAGGAG